>OKWL01000028.1_pt1 | contig 245872 bp, 250 predicted proteins | sample 1607171 | NCBI WGS metagenome assembly OKWL01 (sample SAMN07501049, study PRJEB24779) | human gut metagenome
GTTTTGTTATACACAACATACTCCAAAGTTTGAAAGAAAGCTATTCACAATACCCACTAAAGAATCCATGTCAAATGTATGCAAAACCCAAGCAGATCCAACAATGCCATATTTTCTTTGTCCATAGGCCTCACCCCCTTTACTCCTGCTCCATCTGAAATAAAAAATCCAGCATCTGATTGGGAATTTCTTCCTTTTCACATGCTGGCATTCGTTCCATACCGCCACTTTTCAGTTCTTCCCGAACAGTCTCCTGAATCAATTTCCGTAAGGTTTCCCGTTCGTCTTTTTCTAAAATCACATCTACCAGATACTGATTCCTCTGTCCTGCCGGAACTTCCATCAAAAGCCGCCACGCTTTTTCATGCTCTGGGTTCTTAAGGTTTGGGCGAAAGGAAAAGACCGGGCGGCTCACAGCGCCCTCATCTGCCCCACAATCCGTTCATATCCGGCTGCGTTTGCATGGATGTCTGTGAGGTAAATCGGGCGGCACAGGCGGTCCTGGGTACTTACACGGTGCTGAAAAATAGCAGCCCCGCCTCCCATGAAAATGGAAGGAACTGCCCGCAGATCAAAGCCTGCCTCGGTGATCGCAGACAATATCTTTTCAATGTAAAGCCTGCCCTGTTTCTCGATCAAAGACACCACTTCCGCAGGCATGCTGCAGGACTTCCCCTGTAAGATGCGCTCAACCTGTGTCTCTGTTATGGACAGCCCGGTGTTTCTGCGCACTTGTTCCAGAATCTCATCTATACAGCGAATGACCCCCAGTTCCAGACTCCTGCAGGTAGCTGCATTGGGAACAGCGTTATCAAGGCGCATCAAATCCACCGTCCAGCCTCCGATATCCACAAGAAGAACAGAGGGTTCATCCTTTAAATATTCCGGGTAAAGAGCCAGAGCCGAGTATCCCTGGGGGAACAGTTTCACATCCTCAATCTGGATTTCATAGCGTTCCCCTTCGTAGAAAAAGCGGACAGGCTGTTCCTTCCGAAACAGATATTCCTTAAATTTCTGTTTTTCCCTTCCAAACCCAGCAAGGGGAAGCCCGGCTGCAAGAACAACCTTGGCTGTTCTCTCTCCTTTTCGTTTTCGGATCTCCTGTGCCAGTGCAGCCAGCGTTAAAAGATAATAATTGTCATTGGCAGTCTTATCCTTTACTAAAGTCTGCCGCCCCGTCCCACACACATAATAAGCGCCTCCATATTGAAGAACATTCTGCATGGTATAAGGTTCATAGGTGTACCGCATCAGTCCTGTCGGGAAACACACCTGCTTTGTTTTGATGGCATAATATCCGTGGTCGATTCCAATGATCATCGCTTACCACTCCCTTCTTTCTCGTTTTATAAAACTTCCGGGGAAAGAGTCCCCGAACCCGGAGCCATGCTCCGGCAAAAACTTTTTCTTTTCCAGCCTGTTAAACTTCCTACCCCCGGAAAACTGCCGCTTTCTTTCATGAAACTTCTATTTTTATCTTTCCTGCTGATGTTGCTTCCTTACAGATTTTTGTTTTTCACAACTTCGTACAGGCTGTAATCCTGCAAACAAGGTATCCATAATCCGTTTCATCTCTTCAAATGATACCTCTTCCGGCATGGTGAACATAATCATCTTTCCATCCACTTGTTTTCTCCCATTTCTTGTATGAAAGTAGGTAAAGGTATTTCCCCAACAACCATCTGCTCCCGTATGGAATTCTTTCCATCGATCATCAATTTCCATGATATATCTTGCAGTATCTACCCCGATTTCTTTTTGCTCAATCCGCTGATCTGCATACATTTTTTCTGCAGCATAAACATCTACATCCTTTCCCGGCGCTAAATAAATTTGTACTGCATTCGTCTGATATACTCCAAAATCATGCATTTCGTACTGAGACAATACCAGTCTGGCCTCATAAGACCTAGGCGGTATATAATCGACCACCAGTTTCTTTAATCGCTCTGGCGGTTCTGTTTCAAAATAATAAGGATCGCCTGCCACAATCCGCCTCGGACACTTTACACGGAAAAGTTCCCTGCGTAGTAACTTTGGTTCTAACTGTTTTTCTTTTTCCATTTATTTCATCCTTTCTTTCAGCTTTTTCCTGCCCTAGTCGTAGAAACATGTCTGGGCAGGGAGATAGTGAAGTGTTCCTTCCACCACAAGCGCCTGCTTTTGAAAGCGCAGGACTCCCTGATTTTGCAGGTCAACCAGTTCACGATAGGCTTCCTTGGTCAAAAAATAGCGATGATACTCTCCCTTTTCCTCGAACCCTTCCTTTTGCTCTAACACCAAAAACTCCACCATATATCGAGTGTCCGGTGCAAAACGTTTCTCACACAGGATGTCATCCCCCTTCACTGCCTTCACACCTTCCGATTCCCTGGCGACTGCCAGTAATTCATGGATACTGATACTCACGTTTCCTATCACCTCCCTTCGAAGTCTTTTTCAAATTTTCTGCGAAAAAAAGACAGGCACCTACACGATGTCTGTCTCTGTGGGATCTTCCATCCCTTTTTCCTGATACTGTTGTTTTATGATCTGTTCCAGCTGTTTTCGAATTTCCTTATCCGGTACCTGGATGCAAAACCCCTGAAGCCAGCGGTCATGCAGATGCTCATCTGCTTCTGTTACATCCCAAGATATAATGCTCATGTGCGATAAAGTAACATGATAACTGAATTGATAGTCAGTCCCATTCCGTAAAATGCAAGTTTCCGAAATGTTTCCGAACTTTCTTCAGCCCATTGCTACAAAAAGCAGGAAATGTTATAATTCAAAACGAACAACTGAATAAAAGTGTCTTCGGGGCAGGGTGAAATTCCCGATTGGCGGTAAAGTCCGCGAGCGTAAAACGCACGATTTGGTGTAATTCCAAAACCAACAGTATAGTCTGGATGAAAGAAGATATGGTTAGATTCCGCAGATTTTGAGAGTGTTACTTTCTTTTCTGTGACCTAATGATAATGCTAACACCTGAAAGACATTTTCTTTTGGGTGTTAATTTTTTGCCACGGAGGGAAGCAATTATGAACAGTAAAACAAAAAGAATCACAGTTATTGGTATGCTATGTGCGATTACTTATGTCACTATGGTTGTTGGCAGGATTCCTATTATTCTATTCTTAAAGTATGACCCATCAGATGTTATTGTAACTTTAGGTGGTTTTATTTGGGGGCCGATGACTTCCTGCATTGTATCTGTTATTGTAGCAACCCTTGAAATGATTACAGTAAGCGATACCGGAATATTAGGTTGTATTATGAATATCGTACAAACACTATCTTTTGCGTGTACGGCATCTGTCATTTACAAAAAAAAGCACACTTTATCTGGTGCAGTGATTGGTCTGGCATCGGGATGGCTAATAACGGTTATCGTTATGCTGTTGTGGAACTATTTGGTAACGCCGCTTTATATGGGGTATCCAAGAGAAGCAGTTGTAGAATTGTTACTTCCTGCCTTTCTTCCATTTAACTTATTGAAAGGTGGGTTAAATGCGTCCATTACATTTTTACTGTATAAGCCCATAGTTACCGCTTTGAGAAAAAACGGATATGTTGCTACTTTGGAAAATGAAGCAAGACAAAAGCATACTGGTCTGCTTATACTGGCAAGTTTTATAATAGTAACTTGTGTTTTGATTATCCTGTCAATGAATGGGATTATATGAGGAGCAAAATGAAAGAAAATATAAATAAGCCTATTTATACACTAACGGGAATTGTTATACATGGTCGAGGTATTGGAAAGCATGTAGGGACACCTACCGCAAACATAGAAATAGCAAAAAATACATTTTTGCCAAAGACAGGGGTGTATGTGGCAGATATTCTTTTAAGTGGCAAGATATATTATGGTGTTACCCATATTGGAACGCGCCCTACGCTTGACAATGATAGCTTTGTTTCAATCGAAACACATATTTTTGATTTTGATAAGGATATATATGGGTGTACGATAACTGTCAACCTATATAAGAAATTGAGGGAAGTTAGAAAATTTAATGAATTATCCCTGCTACTCGAACAAATTACAAATGACCGGATAATGGCACAAGAATTTTGGGGATTAAAGCAAACAAATCACACCTTACACATTGATATTAACCGGCATTGTGTAATATTAGAACAGCAGGAAGTTTATTTATCAACAAATGAATTTGAAGTCCTTTATTTGCTACTGCAATCTCCTCAAACCACATTCACAAAAGAACAGATTTATGAGCAGATTTGGCATGAACCTACAAATAACCATTTGCACGCAGTAGAAAACACGATTTTTCAAATACGGAAAAGGTTAAAACCTTATTGTAAGGGACATAGGTATATAAAAACAGTAATTGGCTATGGTTATAAATTTAATTCCGAGTAACAAACCCAGCCGATCCAGTCAACGGCAAGTGAATGGGCTTCGCCCACCGTTGACAGCCCCGCCTGTCCTTGCTGGTGAGTAATCAAGGGGCGACAGCAAAAAGTGCTGCCGCTCTTTCCCATAATCGAAGAAAGGAGGATTTTCCATGACTGAATACGAAGCCTATCAAGAACATATCCGCTATACCCATGATACCTATTGCCGGATTGTTATTCGCCATGCGTCCTTTGACGCTGCCCGTATGCTGGCGGCGAGGTGGAAACGGGAAATCTCCCTTGAATACTTGACCGAAGAAAAGTTTGTCCCACTAAGCACCACAGACGAGTATTTTCAAGTGCCGGACTATGGCGAAACTTATCCGTTTTCCGGAATATATTCTAATTTTTCTATTTGTGCATAAGTATATCTTCTCTTTCTTGCTTCACTATATGACAAAAGACCATATTCCGTTTTGTATGCCGGAATACGGTCTCTTTGCATCGCTTGTAACGCTTCGATCATATTTTTATAATGATGCCTGGATTTATAAGCATCTATCTGTCCTCTTGTCATTCCTATGACAGCTGCAAAATCAGCCAGACTCTTATAAAATGTTCCTTGAACCTTTAATCTCGGAATAAAGGCAAATACCTCTGTATCTGGCCATTTACATTCATCTCTCAACTTCTTTATCATCTGGAAGCATTTTATAAAGGAATACTCAGGTTTATAACGCTGTTGCCCTTTTACCAGCGATTTAGAAATATGATATTCTCTACATAAAAAAGCAGCATTTTGGTACACTTTTCCTTCATATTCTACTTCATATCTTTTTCCATTGTTTCTAATTGGCAAATAGACTGCTTCTTCCAATGTTTTCCCATATTTCAAACGTTCAAAAACATTGCAGGGCTGCACCTGATATTTTGCACACAACTCTGTTAACGTATTATAAGTATTACCTTCAAAGTAAATCGGTTCTTTCTGCAACAGTTCCAATACAATTTCTTCTAACGTTGCTTTTCTTGTATAAGACCTAAATGTAATAGATGTTTCACGGATTCCAAAGGCTTCTGCCACCTCATACCTGCTTTGGTATTGCTTTCCCCATAATGTAATCTTTTTCTCCTGGGCTTCTTTACAACTCTTTACTGCTTCTTCTACAGTTTTACACCTTTGCATGTAGTGTGACAATGAATTCCATGGCAAACCATATTCTTCTGCTAATGCTTTGGGAGATCGATACAGCTTTCCATTGTATTCAAAAAGCCTTCCTCTCCCCCGCACATCATCGATGCACATCCGCATTGCTTCTTCCAGTGACCACCCCCGGTGCCGGAAAGAATAGATTCTCTCACGGTCAATTCCATATTCCTCTGCCATTTCTTTTATCGTTTCATATGTTTTCCCATCATAGCAGTACGCCATAGTCATCACCTCTTCTCTTTACCACACCAGTATACCCACTTATCGTAAAAAAGCTATTCGGACATACCACTAAAATATTACCTTTATACCTGTCTATTATAGACAATAAAAAACCTGCTACAAGGATGTCTTTCCTCATACCAGATATCAATACCTTCTTCCTACTCCATACACATTTTTTCTCATTACTTGTGTATCATGTACCTATATTGTCATGTAATCCTACTGTGTACACGCTATGTACAGTAAGCACATGGGGTTCAGTTTACATCCGCCAGTATGATGGCTGGTTTGGATGCCAGGGCACGGGCAATGGCAACTCTCTGCTGCTGTCCTCCTGAGAGGGTGTTTGGAAGAGATTTCAGTTTGTCGGCTATTCCGATGCGCTCTGTCAGGTCCCTGACAAATTTCCGGTCCACTTTCTTTTTGTCTAACCCCATGGGAAGCACAATATTTTCCCAGACATTGAGGGAGGGGATCAGATTATAGTTCTGAAAGATAAAACCAATCTTTCTTCTTCGGAAGACCGCCAGTTCCTCATCTTTTAAGTCAAATACGTTCTTTCCCTCTATCCATACACTGCCTTTATCCGGGCGGTCCAGGGCACCGAGCATATGGAGCAGCGTACTCTTCCCCGAACCGGAACGGCCCACAATGGCAGTGAATTCTCCTCTCTGTATGGTCATGGTGGTATGGTCTATAGCCTTTACTAAATTCTCCCCGCTGCCGTAATATTTACATAAGTCTTTTGTTTCCAATAGCATTGCATTCATAGGGGTTCTCCTTATCTTATCTGTCATTTTAAAGAGCTGTTCAGCAGGCCGGCAAAAATTCCATTGCAAAAGATGTACTGAACAGTTCCTGTTTCACTCTTATATTACACGTGTATCCTTACAAAAGCATTTCAAACAGGATAACAGTTTTGTAAGAAACCGAAAGGGTGACAGGAATGCAGAAGGCTGCCCAAAAGGACAGCCTGTGTTTGTCTCTAATTTTGCTGTATGCCGTATCTGGTTTTGGGATATACGATCTGAAACAGACATCCCCTTCTGCCGCTCTTTACACATATGCTTCCTCCCTGCTCTTCCAGTATTTTTCTGGTGAGATACAGCCCTACGCCTGAGCCGTCAATTTCCTGGACAGCGGAGGATTTACCCCTGTAAAATCGTTTGAAGACTTGGTTCCGCTCCTCTTTGGGAATCCCCATGCCCTGGTCTTCTATCTCAATGAGAAAATAGCTGACCATAGGTTCCACCCGGATCTCTACAGCAGACTGAGGGGAGGAGTATTTTACTGCATTGTCGAGTATATTCACCAGTGCCTCCTGGGTCCAGCGGGGATCCTGCATGACTTCCTCATCCTGGAATTCATTTACGGAGAGTGTTATATTTTTCTGAAACGCTTTCATATAAACACTGTTGACAGCACTTTGAAGCGTTTTTTTTAAGCTGGCTTTTACAGGTTCCAGAAGGATCATGTTTGTCTCCAGCCGGGATAACTGAATCAGGGATTTTGTCAGATTTTCCAGCTTGATCACTTCATTTTTCCCTGCATGAGAAAGGACTGCTGTTCTTCTTTTGTAAAACTGCTGGTGTCTGCAATCTCATAACACATTTTGAGGGAGGCAAGGGGGGTCTTTAACTGGTGGGAAATATCTGTGACCAGTGTTTTTGTCTCCGCCGTTTCCCGCTCTATCCGGGATTGCAGAAGGCGGTTCTCCTGCGTAAGCTGCGCCGCCCGGTCCTCAAGCCGGAAGATCCTAAACTCTGCCTGGCTTTGAAGCTTTTTCTGATATAAGATCAGAAAGGACAGAAGAAGAGCGAAAAATAAGGCACTCAGCAGCAAAACAGGCAGAAAGGAGGCAATAGAGGGCGAAGCGGCGGCATATCTGCCCGAGTAACCATATTCGACTTTGACCGCCCGGCCGGCAGCCAGTGCCTCACTAATGTCAAACTCTGATCTTCCCTCTACAGCACTGACATACTCCCCTTTTGTTTCAGGTTTTGCAAGGATCAGTCTTCCCAGAAGCATGTCGTTTTCCATGTGTACGGTGTTGATCCACTGAAAAGCGGTATATATAATCCCAAACAAAAGAAGTGCCAGCAGACCCATAAAAACAGCTATTCTTTTGTTACGTCCTTTGTCCATATGTATCCCATTCCTCTCACGTTTTGTATAGCGTCCCACTCCAGTTTGGCTTTGAGGCGGCTGATATTGACGGGTACGGTATTGTCATCTACGAACTGACCGTCAATATCCCATACAGCCTCCGCAATCTGCTCCTTTGAAAAAATCTGCTGTGGATTTTCCAGAAAGAAGATCAAAAGCTGCAGCTCTTTTTTACTGAGGGATAGAGGCTCCTCATTTTTCCACACCTTCATTTCATGGAGGAACACACGGATATCACCGCATTTCAGAACAGAGGGCTTTGACGTTTCCACTCTTTTCATGAGCGCGTGTACTTTTGATACGAGTATCATCAGGCTGAAGGGCTTTGTAATGTAGTCATCTGCCCCTATGTCATAGCCGGCTACAATGTCAGTCTCCTGGTCAAGAGCTGTCAGGAAAATAATATAGACACTGCTTTTTTCTCTTATCCTGCGGCAGAAGTCCATGCCGCTGCCTTCCCTCAGATTAATGTCACTGATGATCAGGTGGACTTCATTTTTTTCAAACAGCTCCTCAGCTCCAAAGGCTGTAAACGCAGACAGGACATGATACCCTTCTTTTTCCAGACGCATGGATATTCCCCGGTTCAGATTTTCGTCATCTTCCAATAATAATATAGTCTTTTTCAATGGTGTCTCCTTTTCTTTTGATAGCTTGATTATAGTGTATCTATTATAAAATTGTCAAATCACATACTGCTGCCAAAAGAGAGAAGCCGCGGCACATTCTGAAATGCACTGCGGCTTCTTCTTAAATATTCTATTTCACAATAGGGATCCATACCTCATACTGGGCATTTTGGGGGTCCGGGTTTAGGTAGACTTCGATATCCGGCTTGTCTGCGTATTCATATCCGGATGTGGGAAGCCATTCTGTGACGATCCGCTGTTCCAGCTCCTGAATGGATAAATTGGTGCCGGAACCGGAGAAAATTGCCCAGGTGGAAGCAGGAACCTCATATTCCTCCAAATCCTCTGTGGCAGGCAGACTGCTGGAAACGGCAATAAAATATTTCCATTCTTCCCTGTCGTTGCAGGCACTGACGCCTAAAAGTCCCATGGGCTGCCGGTCCATCATGGCAGCCAGCTTCGGTATGGTACCGTCGGCTGCCGCCTTGCCCCACATCTGTGGAACGATTTCAAAGTTCTTCTCCACTTCCTTGTGCATGGGCTGTGAAATACCCACAATACGGAAGGCTTCTTTTTCCTCAATTCTGTAATTCATCTCTTCGACTCCTTTTATCATGATCTTGAAACTGATAGGAGGATAAGATTTTATGGAAGTACCTGCTTTCTTTGCTGCGGAAGGTGTGATTTTGTGTACACTTTGAAAGGCACGGTTAAATGCGGTAGGTGAAGTATAGCCGTATTTCAAGGCAATATCCACTATTTTTGCATCACTGCGCTGCAGGTCCGCAGCCGCCAGGGACATGCGTCTGCGGCGGATATATTCCGAAAGCGGAATTCCTGCCATATAGGTAAACATTCTTTGAAAGTGATAGGTGGAACAGCAGGCTATTTTTGCTGTCTGTTCTAGATCAATATCCTCTCTGATATGTTCTTCCAGATAGTTGATGGCTTTATTGAGACGTTCTATCCAATCCATTTTTATCGGCTCCTTTTATTCTTTGATTTTAGCGTATTTTCATTTGGAATTCCTCTCTTTTCGTGCACCAAAAAGAGAGGTGATTTCAGTATAATGGAAAACTCGGTTTAGAACAATAGGGGCTGCCATGAAAATACTATGGATGTTTCTTCCAAAACGGGCCATCATCCAACTGCGTATCCAGATATTTAAGCAGCAGACAGAATGGAAAAAACAGCCAGAGGATCCGTTCCTGTACAAGAAGGCTGCTGTCCGGTCCGTGCAGAACACAAAAAGAAAAGGAAAGCAGCAGAAAAAAAACGGTCATGACCAGGAGGGAGGAAAGCTTTTTGATCCTGAGACTGCGCAGAAAAAGAAAGCCCGGCAAAACAGAACAAAGGCTGAAAAATACTGAGGTTAAAGAAGATGTAAACTGATCATATTCCATCTTACTTTTTTCTATTTTAAAAAGCAGGGCCGCTTCGCCGGCTTTCTGCCTTGCCGACTCTGACCAGAAATCAAAATCAGACCATTTGGAAGGAAGCATATCTCCTGTGACCCTGATGTTTATATCTAAAACCCATATACATGCAGCGGCGCTTAATAATCCTGCGGCAAGGAAGAATATGACAGTGTATTTACGGCTGCGCACCTTTATCTTTCTGAATATGCCAATCAGAAGAAAAAGCAGAAAAAACGAGGCAGTAACACGAATCAGAGCGTCTGAAAAAGCTTTATACAGGTACAGTGGGATCAAGTTTCCCTGTATCCCTGTACTGCCCGAGAAACGACGGATGGTTTCCTGCTGGTTTTCCTTTTCGGGAATTTTGAGAGATACACGATCGATCACAGTTCCTGTATCCTTTTCTGCCGGTATAAGGGCAATGCCTCTGTGGCCGTAAAGGATTCCCAGGATTTTATATTTTCTGCCCTCTATCAGAAGGGTCTCCCCGCATATTTCAGAACTTCCAAAGAGATCCACAGACAATTTTTCATCGATCAGACAGCCCTCGGTATCTGTATTTTCGAGAGTACGGGTGCCGGGCAGGACCAGACCGGAGTTGCCTGCTGTTGTGATGAGGCTGGCATTTGTTTTCCTGTTCAGACTGGGTGCCACAACCAATATATTTTCGGACTCTCCCCAGAGGGTAAAATGCAAATCCGTATCCCGGCTGCCTCGAATCAGGGACAGGGCCTGGTATCCGTCCATTTGGTCACCACTCTGTATGACACAGGTATTTTTATCCGTATGGGTTTCCCCGCAGGAAAGAGCCTGGGCAAGACATATGAAGCATATGACTCCAAAAAGGAGCTGCATCACATGCCCTGCTGCCCGCCTCATTCTTCCTTCAGGCGTATGCGGTCGCCTGCATACTCTCGTCCGGATAATCCCCTGCGGCCAGGTATCCCTCCCGAAACACCTTAAAAGAGTTAAGAAGGGACAGGACCGTGATGGTATAGAGTACCGGCTTTAAACCGGGAAGTGTGATCTTCCGGAAACAAGCCCACTCCCCTGCACCGTCAACTCTGGCGGCCTCATACAGATGATAGGGAATACCGGACAGCCCCGCTGTCCAAAGTACAATATTATACCCCAGGTTCTTCCATATATAGCTGAACACCAATACCCAGAAGGCATATCCGGAATTCATCCAGTCTGCTGCCGCATGGCCCGTATGAACGGCCAGGAGGCTGAGAAATCCGTCTGCGTGAAAGGTCACTCTCCAAAGCAGGACAACAGAAGCCACCGGAACAGCCATGGGAAGCAGAAATGCTGATTTTAAAAGGCTTCTTAACCTTTTCTGCCGCTGCAGAAAAACACTGATGAAAAGTGACACGCAGATGAGAATAGGAATACAGATGCCGGTGAAGCGCAAGGTATTCCTTGCTGCCAGCCGGAAAGCCGGGGTTTGGAACAAAACACGGTAATTGTCCAAACCCACCCATGACCTTGTGACTGCATTCTGGAAGGAACGAAGTGTTACATCCAGAAAAGGGATGAGGACAAAGACAGAGACTCCGGCAAGGCTTGGTAGTAGAAATAAAATTCCTGTCAGGGCATGTTTTTTTCGCTCCATAGATAAGATCACTCCGCCAGGTAGAGATTCACTTTTTTCAGAATGGCATCCACCGTATCGGAAACGGAAGTCTCTTGGGAAAGACATTTTAGCCCTTCTGTCATAACAGTCCTGTTTATGATATCATCTGTGACAGCCGGGGTTGTCAGGGTTCCGATCATATCCTGCAGGGCGTCATAATCCTCTTTGGCAGGCGGAATGATCTCTAAATCGAACCCGCTCCCATCCACATCGCTTTCCATGTGGGTCATTCCCACCGGGAAATTAGAGGGAAGTTCCTGTCTGCCGGCAAAGGCTGTGCGGTTTACCGGCCAGGAAGATATGGAAGAACTGTGCTGCCCCTCTGTTAAAAGATAACTTACGAATTCTCCGGCTGTTTCCTCATTGTCGGTTTTTGAACTGATTCCCACAGGTGACAATGGGATAAATACATGTTCAGATTGACCCGGTGTGCTTTTATATCCTCCGCCTCCAAGATATTTTGCCATGGAAAGGATATGTGACAGGCCTTCCGCACTCATAAGGTTGCTGATGGTCATATAGGAGTTTGTATACCCCATCTCTAAGGTGTTGAGATGTGCGCTTGTCATAAAGGGAGACAACTCCAGCGGCTGTGATTCTGTATCAGAGTATTCCATATTGTCCGGGGCATTTTGTGCAGCGGCAATTCTTTTCGCATTTTCAAAGAAATCGGTCAATGCTTTTTTGTCCAGAGTTCCCTCCTCTGTCACCCAGGATGGGGAGGAGGAAGAAATCAGCGTCAGCAAAAGGGTGGAATTGGTCATGCTGCCAAGTATATGGCTGTTTTCAGAGCTGTTTTCCCTGTCCTTTTCCGCTGCCAATGCCAGTTCCTCCAGACTGTTGATCTCTTCCAGGGCGGACTGCCGGCCTATGAGAACCGGTATGGAAAAACTAGTGGGCACTGCAAGGAGTGAGCCGTCTGTTTTATAGGCATTGACGATATTGCCAAAGAGTCCCTCCGCCTTGTCGGCTTCTTCCACCAGATCCCCAATATCCATGAGAAGGCCTTTTTCTATATAAGAAGAGATGGGCAGGCCGTCCAGTATTAAGACATCCGGTCCCTCACCGGCCATAATATTCGTATTCAAAGTTTTCAGCGCATCGGATCTTGTTACGGCATCTTCGCCTGTCATACCCGTTTCGTATTCCACCATCACATCAGAGTGCTGACTCTGAAATTCTGTAATGAGCTTACGGATATTCAGGTTATCATAGAGAGAATACACAGTGATCGTATGCTCCGGCCGAAGTGAAGCCTCGGGATCAAAGCTGTAACAAAACAGGCGCTCCTGCTCATTTATATGATACAGAATAAAAATAGTTCCATCTGTCAACACAGTGGCTTTGTTCGCAAAGAAGGTATTACTGTTCATCTGCCCCATAGAGCCGTTGAAAATCTTCTCCACTGCGGTCCCGTCTGTCATATAGCGGTAAATACCGGATTGGCTGATAAAATACAGGGATTTTCCATCGGCACCTGACAGCACAGAAGAATTCAGAAATTCATCCTGGAGAAAATTATTGAGGGCCTCCTGCTCTTTTGCAGATTCCTGGGTCTGCAGGTCATATGAGACAGCCTTTATATTTTCATATTTGATAGAACCGTCATCCGTAACACGGATATCACTGCTGAATTCAAAGAGTCTGTCACCGGCGCAGGCGTACATGGCCATACCCTGAACCTCCTGCCCCTCCGCTGTTTCCTGGCCGTAGGTGTGCTTCAGGAAAAGGGATACACCGTCCAGCTGATAGATATTATTTTCATCCTGGCACAGAATATCGCCGGAATCTGTAAATACGGCATATCTCACTGAATTTACCATACCGGATCCCTCTGTGTCCTTTGGTGGGAGCTCAGGATTGACAGCGCGGATACTTCCGTCTGCCTCAACCATTTTATATTCTCCTCCTGCGGCATAAAAAAGCGCTCCTTTGCCCGATATGGCAATAAACTCGATACCCTCTTCGGAAGTCAGATCATCTGTCAATTCCTGTGGGATTTCAGCCCAGGGCTTCCAGCTTCCTCCTTTGTCAGAGGAGTCAAAGATTCCTGTTCTGGCAGCAATTCTCAATGTCCCGTCATCCAGCCCCTTCATGGCCAAAAGAATCTCACTTGACATACGTGAGAGATCGGCATTGCCGCTGCCCTGCTTAGCCGCCTTTAAAATATCCGTGTCGTTAAAGTTTATTTCCTGTTCTGTGTAGCGGCCTTTTGCTGTGCTTTTACTGCCTGTATCCTTCTCTTTATTTACCTGCTCTTTTCCACATGAGATAAGAGTAAATATGAGGCTCATAATGAGTACAGCTAAAAGCCCCTGTTTCCATCTCTTCTTTCTGTTCATTTTCATCTATCCTTTCTCTCAATACTCCCTGTAAGACCGGTCTTTTTACAAAAATCAGTATAACACGGCAAACCTCTATGTTACATCTATTCAATCTCTAATTTACCTCTAATTCTCAGAAAACGGTTTTTTACAGTGATGTAAAATGGTATACTTAGCATAGTTTCAGCATCACCAGCGTTCACTGCAGCGCGAAAACTGGCTGGATACGAAAGGGGACATATGAGCTATGCGGATTCTGATCATAGAGGATGATACACAACTCTGCCGGACACTTGCCTATCGGCTGAAAAAAGAGGGAATCTGTGCGGACTGCTGCCATGACGGCAGAGACGGGCTGGCAATCGCAAGAGAAAACGCACACGATCTGATCTTGCTGGACCGTATGCTTCCGTCCCTGTCCGGAACAGAGGTCTTAAGCCAGCTTCGGAAAGAGGGTTACAGCACACCGGTGATCCTGGTCACTGCCCTGGGGGAAGTTATGGAGCGGGTACAGGGTCTGGACTGCGGTGCAGACGACTATCTGGTAAAACCGATCGCTTTCGAGGAACTGATGGCGAGAATACGCAGTATTGGCCGCAGGCCAAGAAAAATAGACCCTGGACAGGAACTGCAATACGGTGATTTATTCTTTAATGTCCAGTCAAAGGAACTCTCCTGTAAAGAGGCAGCCTGCAGACTGTCACGGACAGAAGAAGATCTGATGGAAGTCTTCCTGAAAAATCCGGGGCAGGTACTGGCAAGAAAGAGCATTGTCACTAAAGTATGGGGGATCGATACGGAAATTGAGGACGGCAATCTCGATAACTTTATCCATTTTTTGAGAAGGCGGCTGAAATCTGTGGGAAGTGCACTGTCTATCCGCACCATACGCGGAGTAGGCTACAGCCTGGAGGAATAAATGTATAGAAAGCTCCGAGTAAAAATGACTCTGTTCTGTACTGCGGTTACCGGAATCATCCTCTTGTTCATGACACTGGCCGGACTTTTGGCATTTAAAAACCTTCTGGACACCAATGACAGGACTTCTTATGAAAAAGATGTGGATTCTGTGCTGGCTTATCTGGAAAATGAAGAGGTTATCGACTATGAAAAAATTTCAGCAGCAGCCAATCCGCGTTTTTATACCATCAATTTATATGAAAACAAAATATGCTATTCCTACGATCCGGAAACAGAAAAACAGGAGCTCATGGAAGAGATCTGCCGGAAAGCTAAGGAGATCTATGGGTTTGATGTCAGTACTCTGTCTGCGGCAAAAGGGATTTCAAAGCTGTTGGAATTTTCCATGAAATATAAGGGCACGGATCATCTGGTGACCTTTGCTGCAGTCCCGCATCAATTTGGGACTTTTTGCACGGTTATCTCTTATTCCAGGGAGACACTGAAGCGGCAGTTTTTGTATCTTTATGTGGTATTTGCAGTAATTGACGGGGCGGCGCTGCTGCTGCTGTTTTTGTTTTCCTGGGTGTACACGGGTAAAATGCTGTATCCTATAGAGAAGAACCGTGCACAGCAGATGCAGTTTGTAGCTGCGGCTTCCCATGAACTCCGCTCCCCCCTGGCTGTACTTTTATCCGGCGCCGATGCGCTTGCGGTGGCGGATGAGGAGGACAGGCCCGGATTTCAGGAAATGATACAGGCAGAGGGACAGCGCATGTCACGGCTGATCCAGGATATGCTCACCCTTGCCGGCGCAGATAACCAGTCCTGGTCCGTGCACTATGAAAAGATTTCACTGGACACCATGATTCCTGAGGTATATGAGAAATATCATATATTGGCGGAGAAGAAAGGCCTGCACCTGCAGATCAGTCTTCCGCCATGCGAAGAGGAATCAGAAGTTTTCTGTGATGGACAGCGGCTGGAACAGGTGTTGGGAATCCTTCTTGACAATGCTGTCAGTTACACACCGGAAGGCGGAACTATTTTTCTGGGTTACGCAAGGGAAGGAAGCAAATGGAAACTTTGGGTAGGCGACACCGGTCCCGGAATTCCGGACCCCTGGAAAGAGCGGGTTTTTGAACGATTTTTCAGAGGTGATGCGTCCAGAAAAGAGAAAAAGCATTTCGGGCTGGGGCTTAGCATTGCAGGGGAGATTGTACGGCTCCATAAAGGGAAAATCTGGGTGGAGGACAGGGATGGAGGCGGAACAGTCTTCTATTTTACAATTCCGGGCTGTTGAGGGGATGTGTGATATAAAAATCATGCGGTTAATTTATATGGGGATTGTGATAAAGAACGTAGTTGACTATAATTATATTATGTAAACTACAACTCCGTTAAAAAACACATCGAAGAGAATTAAAATCTTCGATGTGTTTTTTATGTCATCACATACCATCCGGTCTGCGGATATAATCCCACGGATTTTTGTAAACGCCGTTTACACTGACGCCAAAATGCAGATGATATCCCGTGGCGGCACCTGTCATACCCACATAGCCAATCACCTGACTTGACTTGACAGTCTGTCCTTTTTTGACAACCGGGTTTGAAATCATATGCATATAGATTGTGTGAAGGCCGTTGCCGTGGTCGATCTCCACGTAATTGCCCTCTCCGCCCCAGCCGTAACCTGCATTGACTACAGTACCTCCGGCGGCGGCAAGAACCCTGGAATTGGCCGGTGCAGCAAGATCCACACCCTTGTGGTTGGTGGACCCAATTCCCCCCGGACTGTCACGGTTTCCAAATTCACTGGATACATATGTTATACTCGGACACGGAAAGCACCACTGGCCGTTTGTATTTGCCACTTCTGTGCGGACACCGTTGGAATCCAGGTAATAGCCATCCATGTAGGTGTTAACAGCCATGGCGCCGTTTGATTTGAAATAGTAATAATTATCACCGATCTTCTGCCATCCTGTCTGCATGACACCATTTTTGTTCAGATAATATTTACTGCCTCCCACGGTGATGGAACCTGTCTGCATAACGCCGCTGCTATTAAAATAATACCATTTTCCACTGATTTGCTGCCACCCGGTCAGTGTGACCCCGCTGCTGTTGAGATAATATTTCTTTTCTTTAATGGTCAGCCAGCCGGAGGACATAGCTCCGTTTGAGGGATTAAAGTAATAAGAACAGCCGCCGATCTTCTGCCATCCGGTCAGCATGGCTCCGCTGCCGTTGAGATAATACCAGGTGTTTCCAATTCCAAGCCATCCTGTCTGCATAGCACCGCTGCCGTTGGAGTAATACCAGGTTTTGCCTACCTGGTACCAGCCTGTACGCATTGCGCCATTGGACGGATTGAGATAATACCAGGTACTTCCCAATTTCAGCCAACCGGTCTGCATAGCACCACTGCCGTTGAGGTAATACCAGGTGCCGTTTAAATTCAGCCATCCGGTCTGCATGACACCGCTGCCATTGGAGTAATACCAGGTTTTGCCCACCTTATACCAGCCTGTCTGCATGGCACCGCCGGAGGGATTCAGATAATACCAGGTGCCTCCCAGATTCAGCCATCCCGTTGCCATGGAGCCGTTGCCATTGAGATAATACCAGGTACCATTTAAATTCAGCCAACCGGTCTGCATAGCACCGCTGCCATTGGAGTAATACCAGGTTTTGCCCACCTTATACCAACCGGTCTGCATGGCACCGCCAGAGGGATTCAGATAATACCAGGTGCCTCCCAGATTCAGCCATCCCGCTGCCATGGAGCCGTTGCCATTGAGATAATACCAGGTACCGTTTAAATTCAGCCAACCGGTCTGCATGGCACCGCTGCCATTGGAATAATACCAGGTTTTGCCCACCTTATACCAGCCTGTTTTCATGACGCCGTCAGACGGATTGAGATAATACCAGGTGCCATTCAGATTGAGCCATCCGACAGCCGCAGCGCCATTTCCCTGCAGGTAATACCAATGTTTATTGATATATCGCCATCCTCCCGCTTCCATGGCTCCGCTGCCGTTGAGATAATACAAACCGCCGCCGATCTTCTGCCATCCTGTGAGCATAACCCCGTTCTTATTGAGGTAATACCAGGTGCCGTTTAAATTCAGCCAGTTGTTTGTATGCAGAGAACCGTTGGGATATATGTAGTACCAATGCTTGTCATACTGTGTCCAGCCATTGCCGGACAGCATGGCACCATTGGATTTTAAGAGATATTTTTTGCCGTCTGTACTTAAAAGACCTGTTTTCATCTTTCCGTCAGAGGCGAGATAATACCAGGTACCATTTAAATTCAGCCAGCCTTTGTTGTAAAGGGTTTGATTTTTATTTACATAGTAGTAAGTCTTGTCACTTTTCAGCCAGCCGGCTTTTGTATATAAACTTCCGTCCTTTGATATATAGTAAAGTTTATCGGAAAGCTTCAGTATGGTCTTCTGATACATAAGGCCATCTTCCTGAAAGTAATATTTCTTTCCTTCTATGGTCTTCCAGCCGGTGGTTTTCAGTCCCTGCTCATCCAGATAATAGGTACCTTCCTCCAATGTCAGCCATCCCGTGGCCAGGGTACCGTCTTCTTTGTAATAATGTGTACCGTCTTCCTCCTCTACCCATCCTGTTTTTATAGGAATGGACTGATTGCTCTCATCTGCAGGCTGGTCAGATACCGTTCCGTCAGAGGGAGCATTTGGATCCTCTGCACTGTTATCTTCTGTGTCATCTGCTTTTTCATCCGTATTCCCGGCTCCAGGAGAACTTGGATCGGAGTTGGAATCCTGGGGCTGATTTTCATTTGCTGCTGCATTTTGCTCCGTATCGGATTCGGAAATATTTTGTGAAGCTTCATTTTTTTTGGCCTCAGAACTTAATGCACTGCCTTCCTGGGCTGCGTTTATATTCTGCTGGCTCACCATCAAAGAAGCACTCAGAATGGCTCCGCAAACTGCTGTTTTGACTAATCTCTTATTCCTCATATTCTCCCCCTTACGCAAATGTACTTTCATCCAATATAATGGTAAAAGGTCCCTCATTGACAAGAGATACCTGCATCAGCGCGCCGAATCTTCCTGTTTTTACTACAGGGACGTTTTCCTTTGTCTTCTCTATGATATATTCATAAAGCGATTCGGCCATCTGTGGCTCTCCGGCGTTGAAAAAGCTGGGCCGGTTGCCTTTTTTGCAGTTGGCATACAGTGTAAACTGGGAGATCAGGAGAATTTCTCCGCCCACATCAGCCAGGGACAGATTTGTCTTCCCCTCCGAATCCGTAAAAATCCGGAGATTGATCATTTTCTTGATATACTGGTCAGCAATCTCTTTTGTGTCCTCTTTGCCGATTCCCACAAAGACCAGAAATCCCCGGTTGATCCTGCCTATGCACTCCCCTTCCACATGGACAGACGCTTCACTGACTTTTTGAATTACGAATTTCATTTATTCCAAAAACTCCTTTTTTTCTTTTCGCTCTCTTCTTTCTCTTCCTCAGATTTCATTTTCACAGGTTCCAATGTATCCGGATTGAAAAAATTTATTTCCTGATACAGTTTATCATCTGTGGGCAGTTCCTTCTTTTTCAGCCAGGAATTCCGCAGATACTTCAGTCCTGCCACAATGACAGCCCACACAGGTACACCAATGATCATACCTGGTATACCAAACAGACCGCCGAACAGTAAGATGGCTACAATGACCATAAAACTGGACAGACCTGTGGAACCGCCCAGAATCTTTGGCCCCAGGATATTGCCGTCAAACTGCTGAAGCAGAAGGATGGTGATCAGGAAATACAGACACTGCATGGGATTGACCAACAGTATGATAAAAGCACTGGGTATAGCTCCAAGGTACGGGCCGAAAAACGGGATCACATTGGTGACACCCACGATCACACTGACCAAAATGGCATATGGAGTCCCTATGATCGAGGTGAGGATATAACACAAAACACCAATGATAGCGGAATCCACGATTTTACCGTTTACAAAGCCGCCGAAGGTCTTATTTACAAAACGGCATCCTCTGATGATATCATTCGCTCTCTCCGCATCAAAGACAGCATAAATAAACATTTTGCCCTGCGTCAAAAATCCCTCTTTATCTGCCATCAGATAGACAGAAATAATGGCACCGATCAAAAAGTTTTTGATAAATACCAACGCACCAAACACGCCTGTGGTAAACTGCTGCAGAACTTCTTTGAGCTGGGGCAGAAGCTGGACATTCATCCAGGTTTCCACTTTAGAGGAATAGCTGTTGAAAAAATCAATGGCTGTGGAGCGAAGCTCCGGATTATTCTTTAAAATGGAATTCAGCCAGTGCCCTACGTTCTGTACATATCTGGGCATGTCATTAATAATACTGATAATACTCTCCACAATAGACGGCACGATCATAGCCATCAGTGAATAGATGATCAGCAGCGCAAACATCAATGCAAAAAACACACTGATATAGCGGACTGCCTTTTTTTTCTTTTTGTTAATATCAATTTTCTTTCTCTTCATCAAAGGAAAGAAGAATTTCTTTTCCAGAAAATTCACCACAGGAGTCAGCAGATAGGCGATAACCACTCCGAAAATCACCGGCATCATAACATTGCTCAGTATACGGAATCCCCGTATCAGAACATCCATATGAAAAATGCCAAAATAAAAGAGCATACTGGCACAAATAACTGCTAATGCTGTAACGCCCCAATACAAATATTTTCTATCCCAACGAAACTTCATGTTAAGCCTCCGATTATGCATAAACTGGAATCATTATAACATGAAATTTATTATTTGTGTCATAATTCTGTAAAAAAGTTATTTATTTTTTTGATTTTCTGTGATATATTCAATTATGCTACGGAGGATAATAAAATGAAATTACAGAAATTACTGAGTCTTACCAGAAAAGCGGTGGACGAGTTCTCGCTCATAGAGGACGGGGATAAGATCGCTGTAGGCGTATCAGGAGGAAAAGACAGCCTGACTATGCTCTATGCGCTCCATGGACTGATGCGTTTTTACCCTCATCCCTTTTCTATAGAAGTGATCACTGTGGACCTTGGGCATCCGGGGTTTCATGTGGAGAAAATAAAAGAGCTGTGTGATTCCCTTGGCCTGGGGTTCACAGTGGTGAAGACAGATATCGCGCAGATCATCTTTGATGAGCGAAAAGAGAGCAATCCCTGTTCCCTTTGTGCCAAGATGAGAAAAGGTGCCCTCAATGAGGAGGCCAAGAAGTTGGGATGCAATAAGGTGGCATACGCCCATCATAAAGATGACGTGGTGGAGACCATGCTGCTCTCTCTTATTTTTGAAGGCCGGTTTCACACGTTCTCGCCCAAGACCTATCTGGACCGTATGGATCTGACGGTTATCCGTCCTCTGCTCTATGTAGAGGAGGCAGATGTCATTGGGTTTAAAAACAAATATGACCTGCCGGTGGAGAAAAGCCCCTGCCCGGTGGACGGATACACAAAAAGGCAGTATGCCAAGGAACTGCTTAGGGATCTCACAAAAGAACATCCCGGAACAAAAGAGCGCATGTTTACTGCTATCTTAAACAGCAGCATAAGCGGCTGGGATAAAAGAATACCTAAATAAAAGATATATGCAAAAATCTCCGCAGAACTTAATAATTCTGCGGAGATTTTCTAAATCAAAAATAACTGTTCAGTACCTATACAGCTTCATGACTGTCAGCCTTTTTTCGCTCTCTTTTCATCTCGGATCTCAATGGCCTTTTTGATCATTTCCACACAGCCGTCAATGCCCAGAATAGCGCTGTTCAGACATAAGTCATAGCTGGTAGCCTCTCCCCATTTTTTGCTGGTATAGTAATTATAGTAGCTGGCTCTTCTCTTGTCTGTTTTCTGGATCCTGTCTTTGGCCGCGGAGTCTGTCAGCTCATGTTTTCTGGCGATCCTCTTGATCCTCTTATCCAGATCAGCATGTATAAATACACTGATCGCTCCCTCATAATCAGAAAGCGCGTAATCTGCACAGCGTCCAACTATAACGCAGGGAGCCTCAGACGCCAGCTTTTTGATCGTGTCAAACTGTGCAAGGAACACTTTGTGGTTGATGGGCATATCGGTAAATGCCGCAGAGGAATAGCCAAAGGAATATGTATCCATAACCAGGGAATACAAAAAACTGTTGGTTGGCTTTTCATCATTGTTCTCGAATAATTCCTGGCATAAACCACTGTCCTTGGCTGCCCTGTCAAGAAGCTCCTTATCATAACATTTGATTCCCAGTTCTTCAGCCAGACGCAGGCCAATTTCTTTTCCGCCGCTTCCGTACTGTCTTCCAATTGTTATTACCGTATTTGCTGCCATAATCAAACACTCCTCTCTATTCGATAATCCCTCTCTGGAACTGTTGTAGCAATACAACAGACAAATATGGAATTATTATCTTACTATAATTATTATAATCTATTTTATCCAATCTGTATATAAAATTTATATTATTTTATCGGAATTTTATGAGAAGTTTTTCAAAATAATCCGGAAGAGGCGCAGAAAACTCCATATACTCTTTTGTGGCCGGATGGATAAAACCTAAAACCATTGCATGAAGTGTCTGCCCTTCCAAACCGGATATGGGACATTTTTTCGGGCCGTATACCATATCGCCAAGAAGAGGGTGTCCGATGCTGCTCATGTGCACGCGGATCTGATGGGTGCGCCCGGTTTCAAGGCGGCATTCGATATAAGTGTAATTCCCAAAACGTTCCAGGACCTTGTAATGAGTCACAGCGGGTTTTCCATTTTGGAGGTTCACTGCCATTTTCTTTCGCTCTGTGGGGTGCCGGCCAATGGGACCTTCCACAATTCCTTCGTCATCTGTCAGATTCCCATGTACAATGGCCCGGTAGCGCCTGGTGATGCTGTGGTCCTTGAGCTGTTCTGCCAGATCCCGGTGTGCCAGATCTGTCTTACAGACAAGAAGCGCGCCGGTCGTGTCTTTGTCAATGCGGTGTACAATGCCGGGACGGAGCACGCCGTTGATACCGGATAAATCTCCCCGGCAGTGATACAGAAGGGCATTCACTAAGGTACCGCTGTAATGGCCTGCGCTTGGATGCACCACCATTCCCTTTGGCTTATCCACCACGAGAAGATGCCCGTCCTCATACAAAATGGACAGCGGGATATCTTCGGGCAGAATATCCGGCTCCTTGTTGTCTGGTATCAAAACACAGATTTCGTCGTCTTCTGAAAGCTGATAACTGGATTTGACCGGCTTGTCTCCCACTGTGACGTTACCCTCCTTTAACTGTTTTTGAAGGAAGGAACGGGAATAGCCGTCAAGTTCCAGGGCCAGATATTTGTCAATACGCTCCCCTGTCTGGGAGGCGTCTGCTGACAGGCATATTTTTTTCATTTTTTGATTCCTTTCCCTGATAAAAACGCAAAATCTTCCTCTTTGTAGAAAAACAAAAAGGATATCAGGAATAATGCCATGGAGACTACTACATAGATATCCGCCACATTAAAGACAGGAAAATTAATGGGTGAGAAGTAGATAAAATCCACAACATAATTCAGCCGGACACGGTCAATGAAGTTGCCTATCGCTCCGGCACAGATGATAAAACAGATGATACGAAGTAACAGGTATTTCTTTTCTGAGGGCATGCGCCAGAGTACAAAGAGTACGGCACACAAAATGAGGACTGTCATGATCCCAAAGAAAATAAACTGGTTCTGAAAAAGTCCGAAAGCAGCGCCTCTGTTTTCCAGATAATGCAGATAGAGCACATTGGGGATCAGGGGAATGTCCGCCTGGTCCTTCAGATGCTGCACAGCCAGATATTTTGTCCACTGGTCCAGTCCTGTCAAAAAAGCCACACTGATGATAAACTGCACCAGTACAGTGATTTTTTTTGTTTTCTGATTCATGTTTGTCTCCATGGGGTTACTCCAGTATTTCCCGGATGGCTGTGAGCAGCTCTTCATCTGTCACGGTCTTATCCACTACTGCGTATCCTGGCTCTTTCATAAGAATAAATTTAATCTTTCCCTGCTCCATCTTTTTATCGGATTTTGTCACGCTCAATACTTCCTCTGCGTGCAGACCGTCTGTGGAGACAGGCAGACCGAAAGCTTCCAGGAGCCTCCTTACATTTTCATACTCTTCCACTGTGATCATACCGCGTCTCATGGATAAATACGCGGAGGCCACCGTACCTACAGCCACACATTGTCCGTGAAGCAGACGGAAATCCTTTAATTTTTCAACAGCATGGCCAACCGTATGTCCCATATTCAAAACTGCCCGCTCGCCCTGCTCCGTGGGGTCATTTTCAACCACAGTTTTTTTTATGACACAGCTTCTGCAGATCATTTCCGACAGGGTGTCCGTGTCAAGTGCCAGGATCTTTGCACGGTTCTCATAGAGCCACTGGGAATAGGACTGGTCGCGGATAAATCCGTGCTTTACAACCTCCCCCATACCGCAGGAAAACTGTTCCAGAGGCAGAGTGCACAGGGTACTCACATTCATATATACCATGCGCGGCTGATGGAAAGCACCCACCATATTTTTGTATTTTAGGAAATCCACCCCCGTCTTGCCGCCGATGCTGCTGTCCACCTGAGCCAGAAGTGTGGTGGGAACCTGAAGAAAATCAATCCCGCGCAGATAAGTAGCTGCCGCAAACCCCGTCATATCTCCAACAACACCGCCGCCCAGAGCCACCAGAAAATCTTTCCGGTCAAAGTGCATTTCGATCAAGTGCTGATAGATTCCCTGTATCTGTTCCAGGGTCTTATTCTCCTCCCCTGCCGGAAGTACATAGGAAGTAACAAAAAACGCGCACCTCTCCAGTTCCTTTTTTACTGTATTTAGATACAGCGGGGCAACCGTGCTGTCAGTTACAATACAGAACTTTCTCTTTGTAAGTCCCAGCCTTTTAAGCTGTGCGGATAAATCCGAAAAATCCTTGCGGAATATAATGGGATAGGAAAAATCCCCGTCTCTTCTTACCTGTAATATGTCTGCTGTCATTCTTTTCACTCCTGTCTTAACAATATCTGGCCAGGCTTATATGGTACCTGTTTTTCTTCGTGATGCTGCCCACTTCCTCAAAGCGGAATTTGCCTTTGCCGCGCACAGAGACAATATCTCCCTCTTTCAGATTATATCCGTTGGACAGAATGTTTTTTCCGTTCACAAATACCTTCCCCCCTTCGATCAGAGAAATGATGCTGCTTCGGGAGGTGGAAAAGGCCAGCGCGATGACGCTGTCCAGTCTCACAGAGGAGACAGTGCCGGTGACCTTTTCTGTTTTCAGGGAAGGCAGTTCCTCCAGTGTGTTCAGAAGCTGGGGTACTACATTGGTGTGACGGATACGGCACAGCTCCTGCATGAGAAACGGCGCCATATTCTCGTGGCAGAACACATAGGCCGTCTTTCCCTCTACCAGGATATCGCCTATTTTGCTTCTCTCAATTCCAAGATTCAGTATGGCCCCCAGATAGTCCCTGTGAGTCAGGCTTTCTGCAAATTTTTCCGCTGTGGGACGGATGCAGATGCAGGAAATAGGGTAGCTCTGCTGAAAGAAAAGAGCATCAGGGATGAATGCTGCCATCTGACGCTCTGCCAATGCATAGCCCCCGAAGGTCTCCACATGGACCCCTGATTCATTCTTTGGCAGGCTGTGCAACATATGCAATTCATTTAAGTCCAGAAAATCAGAGAAAGTAAGAACACCCCGATAATAGGCATTCTTACTTAACTCTTTCATACGTTTTTCAAATAAAGCTTCTTTTTCCATAGTTTGTCCACTCTGTCATTCATAGTTATGGGATCGCGGTGTGTGAACAGGAAGCATTAATATTCAGTCCGTATGGACGGGATATCAAAAGCACCGTTTAAAATCTGCTGATAGTCTCCTGTAATGTCCACACTGGCCGGTGTCAGAATAAATATGTAGCTGGACACCTTCTGCAGGCTTCCGCCTATAGAATAGCAGGAACCGGATGTAAAATCAATGATCCTCTGCGCAACTTCCATATCCAGACCTTCCAGGTTCAGAATAACGGTACAGTTGGCGATCAGTGTATCTGCAATCTCTCTGGTATCTTCCATATTGGTAGGCTTGATCACACAAACTTCCATTGCGCTGCCTGTCCTTTTTACCTGACGCATCGGGGTAACCTTGGAGGAGGAAGCTGCTGCTGAAGACGCAGACTTGGAAACCTTCTGCTGTTTGGCAGGCTTGGCAGCCTTGGGAGCAGGCTGTCTTTCAGCTTTTTTGTAGCTGCGCGGTTCATAATCGTCTAAATCGTCATCATCGTCCTCTAATTTTTTGAAGAAACGTCTCTTGGGTTTTTCGTCATCGAAGTCGTCATCGAACTCGTCATCCAGAAATTCGTCGTCGTCGTAATCGTCGTTCACTTTGATCGCATCTAAAAACTTATCTAAAACACCCATGATAAAATCTCCAATCTTATTTGCTATAATCTCTTTCTCCGAAGATGCCTGTTCCTACACGGACCATGGTGGCACCCTCTTCAATGGCAACCTCATAATCACCAGTCATGCCCATGCTGAGCACGGCCATAGTAACATTATTAAATTTTTTCTCTTCAATGTCAACACTTAATTTTCTTAAATTTCTAAAAACTTCCCTGTTTTCTTCAGCATTTTCTACAAACGGGGCAATGGTCATCAAACCTTTTACCGCAATATTGGGAAGCTTTGAGATGGCCTCTGCCAGTGCTGCGGTCTCCTCCGGGGCGACGCCAAATTTGCTGTCCTCACCGGCTACATTGACCTCAATAAGAATATTGGCAGTCACGCCCTTCTTTACAGCTTCCTGGCTGACTGCCTCTGCCAGGCGGAGGGAATCTACCGAATGGATCAGATATGCCTTATCCACAATGTATTTTACTTTATTTCTCTGCAGATGACCGATCATGTGCCAATGAAGACCTGAGGGAAGAGCCTCCTCCTTGGCTGTCAGTTCCTGTACCTTATTCTCGCCGAAATCCACCACACCCAGGGGGAGCAGTTCCTCCATCATGGACATAGGTTTTGTCTTACTCACGGCGATCAGCGTGACCTCATCACGATTCCTTCCTGCCCGCCGGCAGGCTTCCTTTACCTTTTCTTCCACTGCAAGATAATTTTCACATACACTCATGTTTCATCTCTCCTTACTTTCCTGTCAATATATCCTCTTCCTTTACGCTCTCTCCGTCCTCCACAATCCTGTCAAAGGCTTCCAGACCATAAGAAGTATTGGTTTTTACGATACAGTATTCTTCATTCCGGTCTATGATGTCAATCTGCCGGAATACGGCATATCCCTTGTTCATACTGTAGACACCTTCCAGATAATCAATCTCGCCAACCACAAAGGTTTCCTTTGTCTCTGGTTTATACAGCACATCACCATCCTGGAAGGTTTGCTTGTCCACATAACAATATCCGTCCTGGGCAGCCGTGCTGTCCGAATTCCCGGAGACCTCCGCATCCTGGTTCTCCTCTGCCGTATTTTTGTAAATGGTGGCTGATACAAACTCTGTTGACTTCTCACCGCTCTTGGTGACTGCTTCCCGAAGGAACCCGGCTGAGTCTTCATTGCCGCCTTTTGTCAGATAAGAAGAAGGAATGATATAAAATTCTTTGGTGATAATAGAACTCATAGGAATCTTCAGACCGCTCTGGGTGTTGACGACCAGCTCTATTTTTAAGAAACGGTCAGAGGCATACCGCACCATACCGTTTTTCAGAGTGATCTTTGCCGTTTTCTGGTCTCCCACATTCATAATGGAGAGCTGTCCTGTCTGTGTCTCGCCGTCCTTTAAAAATTTTACTTTAATGCTGCTGCGGTCTGCCAGCTTGGCTGCCAGTTTGTCAGAAAGAGGCACCATAAGAGTCCAGTTGTCATCCTTTACCAGCTTATATACCGGGTCTCCGGCTTTTATCTGTCCATCTGTGAGCAGATCATTTTTCTCATAGGCTTTCTGGTTAAAGTCTTCCTCAGTCAGGTCCTCCACTGTCTTTCCTTCGTACCCGTCCGTAGAATAGACCACAAGGCCTGCATTGGGCGTTGTATGTACCACCTGGTTGCCAAATGTCATAGAACCCTTGAGAATGGTCACATCACTCTCCTCCTCATCCTGGTCCTCCACAGCGTCAGCCGGGGCTGCCGAAGAGGTGGATGCCTGCTGAAAGATCAGCCCCTGCATCTCATATTTGAAGCTGTAGGCATCATAGAAATCCGTACCGCTGAAGTTGTTGGAAAAATCAGCGATCCTTTTGCGGACCTCCTCTAACTGGTCCTTTGTAAGAGTAATATCTGCCTTGACATTCTGGGTGTCACTCAGCGCGTAGACATTTCCGTTTTTGCGTATCTTCATGCCTTCTCTGGCATAGTAGCGCACATAGCCGGGACTGTCGGCTGTGACGATCTCCTCATCCCGGACAGCCAATGCTGTACAGACCGGATTCCTGGAGAGCGGACCGGCCGTCACCTGATATGAAGTGACATGGGTAGAGGTAATATAGAGAAGAACTGTTATCAGCATGTAGATAAACAATGCTCCGAAAAGTAATGTGGCAATATTAAAAGTAAAAATCTTTCTGATGATCATCAGCAGGTTTTTTATAAAGGTCAATATTTTTTCTCTCAATTGGAATGAAAATCTCCTTTCATTATCGTTTTCCATTTTAACATTTTCAGCATTTAAGTACAATAGCCAATTTTATTGTATAAAAATTATAAATAATGCAAAAAATAGAAAAAGATAAAGGAGGAATTATCATGAAATCAAATGGATTAGATTATACCGCATTGGTTATTACCGTTATCGGTGCCCTCAATTGGGGATTAATTGGACTGTTCCGTTTCAATCTGGTTACCTTCCTGTTCGGAGACATGACATGGCTTTCAAGGATTGTATATGTCATCGTAGGAATCTGCGGACTCTATCTGCTGAGCCTCTTCGGAAGGATTACATCTATGGGTGACCGCTGAGCAAGCATGAAAAAAGCCGCCGCACTCCTGTTCATCAGGGTGTGCAGCGGCTTTTTTTCTTTCGTTTATTTTATAATGATGTAACGATCATGTGTTTTACATCTTCAGGAAGATCCTTTTCGTCTTTTGAAAGGCTGATAATAAAGGAAACCTCATAAGCATTTGAAATCTTTTCAAGGCTGGCTAAAACTTTTGAAATATTTTCCGGGTTGCATTCCAGTTTTGAAATCCTCAGGAAACCATCCAGGTACATCTGCTCAAGATCATGATCCTGGGAAACAATACCGCGGATAAAACCAACAAATTCATCACTGTTCTCAATTCCGTATTCCATCACATCGATCAGACGGATTTTATTATTCAGCTCATACATGTGTTTTGTACTTTTATCTAAGTAAACAACTGAGCCGTTCGCGTTCTTGACCTCAGCATTCGCCTTGTCCAGAAGAATTTTTGTCTTTCCTTTACCTTTTTCACCTACAATTAACTGAACCATCGCATTTTCCTCCTTAGCCGCACGTAATATGTATATTTACTAAAAACGTGGTTATCTTGGAATTAATTATAGTGCATTTCGTTCAAAAATACAATGGTAAAATAAAAAATTTCTGCTATTTTTAGAAATTTAATTTTCTTTAGGAACGATTCACTTTCTCCAGAAGCTGATTCATACGTTCATACAAAACAGGTTTGTTTTCCGCGTTCAATACAATGGACACATAAGGCTCTCCATAGTTGTTCTGTACCATCAGAGCCAGGCAGGCTCCTGCCTTGCCGGTAGTACCGGTTTTTCCGCCCAGGATGGTTACTCCTTTGGGTGCGCTGGACTCTCCTGTCAGATACTGGTCTGTGGCATCCAGCCACTTCTGCATGGCAGACCCGTCTGCTGATTTGTAATTAATCGTATAATTGCTTAACTGTGTGATATCTGTAAACTCCTGATGTTTCATCGCTTCATTGAGCATCAGATAAATGTCGTAGACCGTGGTATAATGGTCGTCATCGTGAAGTCCGTGAGGATTCACAAAATGTGTTCCCGTCATACCCAAATGCTGAGCTTCCTCATTCATCATATCCACAAAGCTCTCCACGCTGCCGCCTACAGTCCTGGCAATGGCCATTGCCGCATCGTTGGCTGAATAGACAAGAAGCGCATGGAAAAGCTGGTCCATGGATATCTGATCCCCCTCTGCAAGACCGCATACCTGGGAATCTGCCTCAAGCTGGATATCCTGCGCCTGTATGGTCACGATTTCATCCATATTGGCTTTTTCAAGAGCCACCAGCGCTGTCATGATCTTGGTGATACTGGCCGGATAGGATTTCTCATAAAGAGATTTTGAAAAAAGCAGCTTTTTCTCCTGGATATCAAAAAGCGCTGCTCTCTCATCCCCTTGTGTCTCAATCCCCTCCAGAGGCGTGTCACCTGCGCCTACGCACAAATCTGCCGCTACGCCTTCCGCCACCAGGGAATCCTCACCTATGGTCTGACCGAATACTTCCGTAGTCAGTCTGAATGCCATGGGCGCGTCTACTGCCTGTCTGCCCTTCAGCATGAAAATCCCCAGGACACCTGCTAAAAGCAGAATGACGAAAAACATGCCTAGAAACAGAGTCCGCTTGATCCTACGTTTTCTCTGTGCTTTTTTGGAAAGCCTTTTTTTAGGTTTATTTGTACATTTCACGCCAGTCCAACTCTCCTCTGTCAAGTGATTTGATCATCATTTCAGCTGTGGCAAGATTGGTTGCCAGGGGGATATTGTGCGTATCACACAGATGAAAAATCCTTTTTACATCCGGATCGTGTTTCTGTGGTGCCAGAGGCTCACGCAGATAGATGATCAGATCCATTTGATTCTGTTCGATCAAAGCCCCCATCTGCTGTTCCCCGCCAAGATGACCGGCCAGGAACTTGTGTACATTCAAATTGGAAGCCTCCTCAATGAGCCTGCCTGTGGTACCTGTTGCATAGAGTTCATTTTTTGACAAAACACTCCTGTAGGCAATACAGAAGTTCTGCATTAATTTTTTCTTTGAGTTGTGTGCAATTAATCCGATGTTCACGATTTTTCTACCTCCCTGTAGGTTCTGTTTTTCTGAAGACTGACATTTAATACCAGTCCCATACCGATATAAAGGCTTACCATGGAAGAAAGCCCGTAGCTGACAAAAGGAAGAGGCGTTCCTGTGTTGGGGCCAAGTCCTGTTGCCACGCAGATGTTGATAAAACTCTGTACTGCTATAAGAGAAGCCATACCGTAGCATATGAGGCTGCCGGATAGATCCTTCGCCCTCCTGCCCGTCCTCATACATTCATAGATGATCAGGAAGATGAGCAGAATAATTGCTGTGCAGCCCAGAAATCCCAGCTCCTCCCCCGCCACGGAAAAGATAAAGTCCGTCTGGCTCTCAGAGACAAAATTTCCTTTGTTGGCAGTTGCCACTTCGTTGTTGTTCAGGCCTTTTCCGGTCAGTTTTCCTGAGCCGATGGCCATGATGGAATTCTGCTGCTGGATGACATCATCTGAATACTCCTCCTCCTCAGGATAGAGAAATGTCATGATCCTGTCTCTCTGATAATCATTGATCAGCTTCTGGTCGGGCTGTATGACAATGAACAGAAACACGATCACCAGCGGTATGGCGATGAGCAGTGCCCCGCCTATGATCTTATAGCTCAGCCCTGCAAGATACAGCAGTATACAGAAAAGTATAGCAACTGTGATCGTATTTTTCAAGTCCGGCTGACTAAATACCATTGCCAGAGGAATGGCGATCAGCACCACAGATTTTAAAATTGTCTTAAGCGTGTTCAGGTCTTCTTCATGCTCCATAAAAAAGCGGGCAAAAAACAGTATGATAATGATTTTCGACAGCTCTGTAGGCTGGAACTGGAATCCTCCGATACGCAGCCATCTGGCAGCACCTTTGGATTCTGTACCGAAAAACCACACAGCAAGAAGCATGAGGATATTGCAGAAATACATGATCCAGTAAAAATTCAGGATCCAGCTAAAATCCATCAGGGAGACGATCACCATGATCACAAGACCAAGGATCATACCCATGAGCTGTTTTTTCTGCAGATCCGGTTCCGCGCTTCCCACCAGAAGCACCCCCATAAAAGTGAGTACCACCAGAAACAGCACCAGTCTGAAATTGTAGTCGCGTAGTTTATATTGTTTAATCATGAAAACACCTAGTTTTATCCTTAAAGTCCTTTTTTACCTGTTCCTAAAAACCGGGATAGGATTCCTGTATATCTGCTTTTAGAGGAATCTTTGCCAAAACGGTGGTGGTATCCTTTAAATAACGGATTTCCACTTTTTGCTCCTGTACGGTGAAATATCTGCTCACGGCACGGACCATATCGTTTTGAAGCATGGTCATCATTTGTGGAGAACAATCCAGCCTCTCGGATACGAGGAGAAGCTTCAGCCGGTCTTTTGCTACATGACCGGAACGTTTATTCCGAAAATGAATCAACACGCAGGCCCTCCTTTACCTTATTATTTTTTAAAGATACCGGACAGCCTTTTGAATACACCCTGCTTTGACTGGAAGTTCAGGAAAGGTACATCCTCTCCCGCTATCCTGCGGCAGATGTTCAAAAAAGCCTGTCCTGACATGGAGTCCTGCCCGCAGAGCGGTTCCCCCTGATTGGTGGCGATAACCACAGCCTCATCATCCGGAATCGCTCCCAAAAGCTCCACCGCCAGAATCTCAGTGACATCCTCCACGGACATCATCTCCCCGCGTCTTATCATATCCATGCGCAGGCGGTTGATGACAAGCTGTACCCTGGGCATTTCATTGGCCTGGAGCAGTCCGATGATACGGTCCGCATCCCGGATAGCGGATACCTCCGGTGTCGTTACCACGATCGCCCGGTTCGCCCCTGCAATGGCATTTTTAAAACCCTGTTCAATACCTGCCGGGCAGTCCAGAAGAATATAGTCAAACTCCTCTGCCAGGTCATCCGTCAGTTTGATCATCTGTTCCGGCGTGATAGCCGTCTTGTCTCTGGTCTGGGCTGAGGGCAGAAGGCAGAGATTGTCACACTGCTTGTCCCGGATGAGCGCCTGCTTCATGCGGCAGCTCCCCTCAATGACATCGATCAGGTTGTAGACGATCCTGTTTTCAAGCCCGAGTACCACATCCAGATTCCGAAGCCCGATATCCGTATCCACTACGACTACCTTTTTGTTGAGCTTTGCAAGTCCAAGCCCAAGATTCGCCGTAACGGTGGTTTTTCCGACCCCGCCTTTTCCGGAAGTCACTACAATAATTTCACTCATATCCTATCCTCCTAAATCCTTTTTGAAACTGCGGCATTAACCGCCTTTACTTTTCATGCGTATTTCAAGACTCAAAAAAGGTTTAGTCTGTCTGCTGTGTACTTCCGCCTGCGGATGCCGTTCCGGTTACTATCGCATCTTTATCCACAAGATTGTACTTATAGCTGATTACATCTTTTGCTACTGCTGCCGCATTGGTGGAACTGTATCCATTGGCAATGCGGACTGCCATGGCGATCTCCGGTTTGTCCGATGGGGCAAATCCGATGAAGAGTCCGTGGCTGGGCCGGGTTGTAACCTCCTGGGCGGTACCTGTTTTACCGGATACCGGATAATCAAAGTCCTGGAAGGCTTCATTGTTCTCTACTACTTCCCGCATTCCTGCGTGGATAATATCCCACTCATGGTTGGGAATGTCCATAGTAGTCTTCAGCTCCGGTGTGTAGTCTTCGATGAGGGTTCCTTTGGAGTCTGTAACTTTATCAAGAAGGGACAACGAATAAATGTTTCCCCGGCTTGCGATTGTGGTGGCATAGCGTGCCAACTGTGAGGTCGTGTAGTTGTTGGTACCCTGTCCGATTGCAGATGCCACGGCTGCTTCGTCTGTGATCTGTGGTTCGGCCTCTGTGATCTCTATTCCTGATTTCTGGTCAAGCTGGAACAGTTCTGCATATTTCCGCAGTTTTTCAAGTCCCAGGGAATCTGAGAAATTCCCATCGGAGTCTGTGCCCATGTCATAGACTACCTGGTTAAAGAATGTATTACAGGAGTTCTTGATAGCTCCCTGTATTCCCAGATAGCCGTGCCCGGTATGCAGCCAGCACTTGATGGGAGGATTGACCTTGTTGAATTCACCGGTACATGTCACACCATAATTGTCGTCAACAATTCCCTCTTCCATTCCTGCAACCGCTGTCACAATTTTAAATGTGGAACCGGGTGCTGTTTTCTGCTGCGTAGCCTTGTTAAAGAAGGGTCTTGAAAGGTCAAGGGAAAGCTTTGCATAATAGTCTATATCCATCTGATTGGCCAGACGGTTATTGTCATATCCGGGATAGGTGACACAGGCCAGTACTTCCCCGGAATTTACATCTGTCATAACAAGAGATCCGGAACAGGGGTCAAGAGCCAGCTGTGCCGGTGTGATCTCCAGATTGCTGATCTTCTCTTTCAGGAAATCATAGGCTTTTTTCTGTCCGGATGCAAGCGCATTGTAGGAAGCCTCATCTGCTGCCAGGATACCCTGGTCATAGAGGACCAGGCAGAGCTGGTTTCCTGATATGGTATCTGACAGGATCATATATTTATATATGATCTTGGAGAATTCCGAATCATTTGTCAGAGACTCCGTCAGATATTCAGAGAGTGCATTGTACACTTCTGTAGAGTCCAGATAATCCCCCTCTGCATAAAACTGGGAGATATCGATCCAGTTCTGGCTTGCTGCATAAGTCAAAAATTCTTTCAGGCTTATGGAACTGTCTTTTGTCCACGCAATATAAGTGGGATCTGATGCGTCAATGGCGTCCAGAGACAGAATTCCCTTTTTGTTCATAAGGAAATCATTGACTATATAGCTCTGGTACTCCTGCATTTCTTTTGGAAGATCCTTATAGGCTTCCGGCGCGGCAGCGGTAAGCTCCTGCCGGATGGATTCAAAGACTTCTGCCTGTTTCTGGGTGAACAGGCCGTAAATGGTCTGCTCCGTCTCAGATGCGTCTTCCTCCTTGAAATGGCTGGTGTTGATCACACTGTTGCCGATCAGAGCATTATATACGTCATAGATAGGTGTCCGTATATTGGAGGTATCGTTGTTGGTAGAATCCTGATCGAATTCCTTTGCCATGACAATATTGTCAGAGAGGATACCTGCGATCTTCTGCTCCAAAACATGATAGGCAAGTTCCTGAAGGTCTTTGTCAATGGTCAGGTAGACGTCGTCGCCGGATACCGGTTCTACCCGGGAGTCCTCATTGATCTGCAGAACTTTTCCCAGGTTGTCGACTGTCACCTGCTCCTCCCCGTCTTTTCCCTGAAGGGTGGTTTCCATATACTGCTCGATTCCCGTTTTACCGATCACTGCATCCGTGGAGTAATCCGGGTGGTCTTTTTTCAGCTCCTCCAGTTCCTCCGCTGAGGCTTTTCCTGTATATCCGATGATCGGTGCAAAATAAACACCGTCATCATATACACGGATGGAGTCTTCCATGATATCCACACCCTGCAGCTTATCTTTGTTCTCCATTACCATGGCAACTGTTTCTTCGCTTACGTTGGTGGCGATGGTTGCCGGCACATACTTTTTGAAGCTGTTGGCAGACAGTGCATAGCGGATACGCACAACAGCCAGAGTCTCTTCCGGAGTAAAGGATTCCGGCAGGTTATGTTCTTTTAGCTCTTTGGCTGTATAGGGATCATTTTTATTCACCAGTCCGAAGCGCTCAGAGCTGCACAGATAATCCATGATCTTCTTTGGAGAAGCGTTCAGTTGGTCTTCTTTCAGGGAATCTATTTTCGCCTGTCCATAGACATCAGCTTTAAAACGGTTCAGTGTAAAGTCGGTTGCGTCAAAAGCGTATTCTCCGTTCTCATCCACCACAATGTGAAAAGATGTGTCCAGAGTTTCCCCATTGGTTTCCAGAATTTTCATCAGGGAATATGCCACATAATTGAGTGTCAGGTTTTTCTCCCTGTTGGAGTCATAGGTTCCGTTGTCCTCCAGTATAATGGAATAGGACAACTGGTTGTGGGCCAGGAACTGGCCGTTCCGGTCACGGATATTCCCTCGGGTGCTCTTGATGGTACGCGTTTTTGTGGTGCTCAGATTAAAGTTGTCGGCGTATTCGTCGCCCTCAATGATCTGAAGCTTAAAAAGATGCTGTATCAGGATAAAGAACATGAGAATGAACGCCAGAAACAGCACTGTGGTACGTTTAATACAAATTTTTTTAAAAAAGTTTTTTATTTTCTTAGCCAAATAGAATCTCTCTCCTTCATTTCCAGTTCTGTCAGCCGCTTGTTGATGTTAAAGAGTAACCTGTAGAGAAGAACAGTCATAAGAACCGTATAGATCATTTCCGGAATGATGATCCTTCCGAAATAGTAGTAAAACTGTATGCGTCCCCGCATCAGATACTGCATTCCATAGACCAGACCGCCGTAAACCAGATCACCGGCCGCTACAAGTATGATGGGAACACGAAGCTCCTCATCATAAAACAGCTTACAGCAGCAGCCTGCTGCATAGCCGATGCACAGATAGATCAGGCCGTAAAAGCCAAGGAGTCCGTCTGAGAGCAGGTCTTTCAGGATTCCGCATAAAAATCCGATCCAGATGCCATTCTTCTTGCCGCGCATAAAACCAAAGGAAACTGTCAGGATCAACAGCAGGTTCGGCGCAATAGAGCCGATGGAAAGCGCTTTGAAAAGAGTTCCCTGAAGGACAGCGGAAATCAGAATCAGAAGGAGGGTTACCACTTTCCTTTGAATTCTCATTTATGAATCTCCCTTCTGCTGTTTCAGTTCTTTGATCACAAGTACCTCCTGCAGATGCTCAAAATCTACCGCAGGTGTCAGGGTCCCTGTCTTTGTGAGATTGTTGGGGTCTTCTTTTATCTCACTTACATATCCTATCAGAATACCCTTCAGAAATTTGTCACTCACTGCGGATGTAACAATTTTTTCACCCTCCTGGATTTTGTCATCCTCATCCTTCAGGTGGATAAACTGTAGTTTTCCCTCATCAATGAGACGCATGTCGCCGGACACGATACATCTGTCGGAGGTGGTCATGGTCATGGCGCCTACATTACTGGTGTCATCTATGATGGAGCGGACCGTTGCCCAGTTTTTCCCGACCTCGGTGACTATGCCCACCAGTCCGCTTCCCGCTATGACGTTGCAATCCTTCTGGATACCGTCATCGCTGCCTTTATTAATGGTAAAAGTGGAAAACCAGTTGCCGGAGTTCTTGCTGATCACCTCAGCGCCCACTTTATCGTATTCACTGTATTCCTTGTCCAGATCATACAGCTTTTTCAGACGGTCCAGTTCACTGACAGACTGGGTCAGACGGCTGTTCTCAGCAGTCAGCTCGTCCACCTTGCCCTGAAGCTTTTTATTTTCCTCTACCAGCTTTTTCTTGTTGCGGAAACCGGAGGTCATGTCACTCAACGCAGTTCCCACTTTATTGATGCCGTTCTGGAATGGTACGACTGCGTAGCTGGCAGCTTTTCTGACCGGTGCGGCCGGAAATTTTGACGCAAAGGTGAGGAGCATCAGGCTGATGCACACCAGAATCATTACAACCAGGATGTGTTTACTTTTTATGTTCCAATCATGCTTTTTCTTCATTCTATAAAACCTCAGCTTTTTATTCATGACAGCAGAGAGTCTGCAGGACATGTCCTCTGCTATTTAACCCATTTTCTGAGAGACTTGCTTCCTATAATCTCCTTGAGCCCGTATATGGTGCACAGGTCGTAGAAACGTGACAGGCATACCTTCTGCCCTGTCTGCCTGCTGATAAACCATTCGATATCCGGAATCTTTGTGGTACCTCCGGTGAGATTGATGCCTTCCCTGGATATATTCTGCCGAATCTGGGGCGGTGTCCGTTCCAGAAAAAAGCGTATCTCTTCACAGATGGTGCCCAGCGGTTCCAAAATGGCCTCAAAAACCATTCTGGAGGAGACGATCCCCTCCTGGGGCAGACCAGTCAGGCTGTCCACGCCTACCACTTTCCGCGCCTCTTTTTTATCTTCTTTTAAATAGGCCAGGGAGAATTTCAGACGCCTGGCTGTACGGCTGCCAATATTCAGATTGCACCGGCGCCGAACCATGTTCTGGATGGATTCGTTTAACTGCTTGCCGCCGATCTCCACAATTTTGCTCAGTACCACCCTGCCCTTTTCGATGACAGAGATTTCACAGCTCTGTGCCCCGATGTTCACCACCATGGAGCCTTTCGTCTTGTTGATGGGTATTCCCAGAGCTACCGCATCAGCGATGGTCTTGTCAACCATGTATATCTTATTTTTTCTGTTGGAATTTCCTATGGTATAGTAAGCCCTCTTCTCTATCTCGGACAGATCTGCAGGAACTGCAAGGTACAGTGTGTTTCCAAAAACCGTACCGGCGCCTGCTTTCTCCAGAAGTGAATGCAGAACCATCTCTGTGTGATTGATATCTGCAATCTTGCCGAATGTCATGGGAGTGATGACCGAGACATTTGAGGGATTTTTTTCAAAAATCTCATAAGCATCATTGCCGGCAGCCAGAATCTGCTTTCCGTTCCGGATGGCAATCATGTTCTTTTCCGTTAAGATGGTGTCCTGCTGGCAGGAATAGATTTTCACCATACTGGTGCCTAAATCCACACCGAACGTTTTATGAAATGGCATATTATGCTCCCCTTTTATTTATGACCAAGAAAGCCCGCGCAGCGTTCTTTCTATTATAATTATTCTAATAATCCCTGCTCCCGGAAGCTTATGTAACGGCAGTCGCCGATAATGATGTGATCCAAAAGCGGGATGCCGAGCATTGCTCCGGTATTCTGAACTCTCTTCGTAATGTTGATATCCGCCTGACTTGGGGACGGGTCTCCGCTTGGATGGTTGTGGACCAGCAGGATACCCACCGCGTGATAAGAAAGAGCGGCAAGAAAAATCTCCCGCGGGTTTACCAGGGACATGTTGACAGTCCCTTTAAAAATAGTCTCTTCCCCCAGGCGATGGTTTTTGCAGTCCAGCATCATACAAAGCAGCAGCTCCTGTTCCTGATGGCGGAGCTGCTCCATGTAGAAATTGGCAATGGATGCCGGATGATCAAAAGAAACACCCTTTTCTGCCACAGAGACTGCAATCCTCTTGGAAAGTTCACCGATGCATTTGAGCTGTACGGCCTTCACTGTTCCAATTCCCCGTATACTTTTCAACTGCTGGAGGCTCAGTTGGTGAAGGCCGGGAAGGCCCTCTTTGTCCCGGGAGAGGTGCAGCACCTCCCCGGCCAGCTCCAGTGAGGAGCTTCCGCTTGAGCCGGAGCGCAAAAGCACTGCCAGCAGTTCTTCATCAGTAAGTGCCTGGGCGCCGAGCTTCAGACACTTTTCGTATGGCCGGTTTTCATTTGGTATTTCTTTGATTTTTCTATTGTCATTCATATGATTTTCCACATACTCTCTTCAGCATGGTATGGGCATCATAAAAAAATTTAGCAGACTTTATTGTAGCACAGATTAAAAACGATGTATATGGCTTAACAAAAATTTATCACTTTTTTCATAATTGGTATACTTTTCATCGCGCAAAACAGGAAAAACGGCTGCCGGATCAGAGGCTGCAGGCAGCGGTGACCGCCTCTCCGATCTTCAGACCATCCATAGCCGCGGAGGTGATCCCCCCTGCATAGCCCGCACCTTCCCCACAGGGATAAATCCCTTGTATATTGCTCTGCATCCGGGCGTCTCTTTCGATCCGCACAGGGGAGGAGGTGCGGCTCTCCACACCTGTGAGCACTGCGTCATCCCTTGAAAATCCTGGGATCATGCGGTCAAAATACGTGATTCCCTCCTGCAGGGCACTGCTGATATAAGAGGGAAAAAGCTCTCTTAAGTTTGCAAAGGACCAGTCTCCTTTCAGGCAGGGAGTGACCAGTCCAAGCCCGGTGCTTCTGCGGTTCTCCTTAAAATCACCGAAAAGCTGAAGTGGGATTTTGCCTCCGCCGAGACCATAAGCTGTTCTTTCCAGCTCTCTTTGAAATTCCACACCGGAAAGAGGTCCTTTATTTCCATAGTCATCCGGTGTTACTGTGACGATCATGGCACTGTTGGCGTTCTTTGAGGCCCGGTCCTGATAGCTCATGCCATTGACTGCCAGCATGTTTTTTTCGGAAGAGGCATTGACCACATATCCCCCCGGACACATGCAGAAGCTGTATATTCCGCGGCCGGAGGCTGCCTTATGGGCCAGCTTGTATGCGGCAGCCCCTAAGGTATCATGTTCTTTGCATCCGTACTGATACTGGTTGATCAGTGTTTGGGGGTGCTCTATGCGAAGCCCCACGGCAAAGGATTTTGCCTGCATGGAACACCCTGTTTTTTCCAGAAGGGAAAATGTGTCTCTGGCGCTGTGTCCGATCGCCAGGACCAGGGTGGAGACAGGAAGCTGTTCCCTGTTATTGATCTCAATGCCTGTGATCTGTCCTTTTTCCACCTGAATACCGGTCAGGGCGCTTCGGAAACGGATTTCTCCGCCCATCTCTTCTATTTTGCCCCGCAGTTTTTTTACGATGGACACCAGCAGATCTGTTCCCAGGTGGGGCTTCTGTACATAGAGGATCTCCTTCGGCGCGCCGCATTCTACAAAAAGGCGGAGTACCTCCAGATTTCTTCCCACAGGGTCTTTGACCAGGGTATTCAGCTTTCCGTCGGAAAATGTGCCTGCGCCGCCCTCACCGAACTGCACGTTGGATTCCGTGTCCAGCGTACCGCCCTTCCAGAAAGACTGTACTTTTTCCATTCGGGCGTCCACATGGTCTCCCCGTTCGATCACAAGGGGGGAAAGTCCTGCACGTGCCAGGTAATAGGCACAGAAAAGACCCGCAGGGCCGCTGCCTACCACTACCGGGCGCTGTATCCCGGATATTCGGTCTGCATGGAGATAAGTATAGGTGTTTCTACTAGTTGACATAACAATTTTATGGTCAACTCTTTTTAGGACAGCATTTTCTTTTTTTACCTCTGCGTCAATTGTATATACGAAAAAAAGTTCCGGCTTTTTCCTGGCATCCAGAGATTGTTTCCGGATCGTCCATGAGAGAAGCTCTTCTTTTTTTATTTTCAATGTTTTTAAAATCTTTTTTTCCAGGTCGCTTTCTGTGTGCGCCACCGGAAGCTTTAATTGCTGTATGGTAAGCATGTGTGAACCTTTCTATATGACCATTCCTGCGGCCTTTGCTTTTTGCAGGGGCCGTAAAAATAGTTCCTTTTTGAAAACGTTTCAATAGGTGTGTGCTTAATGCGCGGTAAATGTCAGAGTGCAGCGTGTGTTCCTGCCGCGGCAGCGCTGGACCATGCCCACTGCAGATTATAGCCTCCGCAGATGCCATCCGTATCCACCACTTCCCCCGCAAAAAATATTCCGGGCTGAATGGAGGATTCCATTGTCTTTGGAGATAACTCCTCTGTGGAGACACCCCCTGAACATACCTGGGCCTGCCTGAGGGAGCGGGGGCTTTTGACATCCAGCTCCAGACATTTGATCTTCTGTACAAGGGAGGCCAGGTCACCGGAGTTATCCTGGGTCAGCACATCGATGAGTTTTTTAGGAAACAGTCCCACAAGGCTTTCCTTCAAAGTTTTGTACGGACAGTTTTCCATACGGGTTTTTAAAAATACATGCAGGGATTCCTCAGTGAAATCCGGCATAAGATCAAGCAGCAGCCGTACAGGAACACCCTCATCCAAAAGGCGTGCGGCATAGCCGCTCAACTGGAAAACAGGGATTCCTGAGACACCGTATTCTGTGAGCTGTATCTCTCCTCTTTCCTCCCGGAAGATCTGGCGGTCAACTGCCAGAGAGATACTGCCCTCTGTGCGGACACCGGCCCACTTTTTGAAAAAACTGCCTTTGCAGGCCAGTGGGACCAGGGCAGGGAGCGGTTTGATAATGGTGTGTCCCAGTTTCTCGGCAAATTCATATCCGGATGTGCAGGAACCTGTAATTTCAGAGGCCGGTGAACCGCAGGCAATGATCACACTGTCTGCAGCGTACTGCCAGGACTGGGTTTTGACCAGCCATCTGCCCTGCGCCGGGTCTGAGGATCCGCAGATATCTGTCACCTGTTCCTTACACTTTATCTTCACTTTCAGGTAACGAGCCTCCGCCTCCAGGACTTCCAGCACACTGGAGGCCTGTCCGCTTGCTGGATAGAGATACCCGTCACGATTTTTGGTGTAGATGCCCAGTCTGGAAAAAAAGGCCACTGTCTGCTGCAGTGGGAACTGCTGTATGACTTCCCATGCAAATTCCGGATGTCTGCCGTGGTAGCAGGAGGGATGCTGAAAGGTATTTGTTATATTGCATTTGCCGTTTCCTGTTGCCAGAAGCTTTCTTCCCGGTTTTTCATTTTGTTCCAACAGAATGACGGACGCGTGATTTCTCGCGGCAAAAATGGCAGATACCAGACCGGCAGCGCCCCCGCCAATGATACAGACAGTCTTCTTATCCATGGATCTCTATGCCTCCTGCTTTGGCAATACTGCTATTTTTTTATCTATAAGTTTCTGTAAGGACATGAGTATTCCCAGTTTTGCGTGGTACCAGGTAAGCCCGCCCTGGAAATATACGGCGTAGGGCGGCTTGATGGGACCGTCGGCGGATAGTTCAATAGAAGAACCCTGCACAAAAGCTCCGGCTGCCATGATGACATCACTGTCATATCCCGGCATGGCCCAGGGTTCCGGTTCCACATAACTGTCCACCGGTGCAGCCGCCTGAATGCCTTTACAAAATTCTATGACGCCTTCCGGCACACCAAAGGTAACTGCCTGAATGATATCATGGCGGCTTTCCACCGCGTTTGGAACTACGCCGAAGCCGAGACGTTCATAGATGTTTGCGGCAAAGACAGCACCTTTTAATGCGCCTGCCACCACTGTGGGCGCCAGGAAAAAGCCCTGGAAGAATGGCTGGTTCACGCCAAGAGTAGCCCCCACTTCTTTTCCGAGACCGGGGGAGGTAAGGCGGTAAGCCGCATTTTCTACATACTCCTTTTTGCCTGCAATATAGCCGCCGATGGGAGCCAGGCCGCCGCCGGGGTTTTTGATAAGGGAACCCACGATCAGATCCGCTCCTACGTCCGTAGGCTCTATGCGCTCCACGAATTCTCCGTAGCAGTTGTCAACCATACAGATGACATCAGGTTTTATGTTTTTCACAAAAGCGATCAGTTCTCCGATGCGCTCCACAGATAACGTGGGACGTGTCTGATATCCTTTTGAACGCTGGATCGTGACCAGCTTTGTCTTTTCATTTATTGCCTTTTTGATATTTTCATAATCAAAGCTGCCGTCAGGAAGCAGATCTGTCTGTCTGTAAGTGACTCCGTATTCTGCAAGAGAACCTCTGGAGGGACGGATGCCGATAACCTCTTCCAGAGTGTCGTAGGGCTTTCCCACAGGGGAGAAAAGCTCATCACCCGGGCGCAGATTGCCGGAGAGCGCTACGGCAAGTGCATGGGTGCCGCAGGCTATCTGAGGGCGGACCAGCGCCGCCTCCGCGTGGAAGGCATCTGCATAGACATCTTCCAGGGTATCTCTTCCCAGATCGTTGTATCCGTAACCGCTGGATGCATAGAGACATGCCTCGCTGACTTTATTTTTCTGCATGGCCAGAAGCACTTTCATCTGGTTGTACTCCGCATTTTCGTCTATAGAGTCAAAACGTTCTTTTAGCTCTTTTTCTATTTTATTTCCATATGCCAGTACCTCACTGCTGATTCCCAGTTCCCGGTACATTGCATTCATTTCCTGCATCACAAATTCCTCTTTCCTTACATATTTTCAGCATGTATTCTAAAATGGCATCCTCGTTATAGGAGAATTCCGGTTTGTTTACCCAGATCACATCCTTTTCCCTGCGGAACCAGGTGAGCTGCCGCTTGGCAAAATGGCGGGTATCTCTTTTCAGAATATAAACTGCTTCTTCCAGAGTGATCTCACCGTCCAGCCAGGACAGGATCTCCTTGTAGCCAAGTCCCTGCATGGAGACCATATTTTTTGTATAACCCATGTTTTTCAGATCCTGGACTTCCTGGATCAGCCCGGCATCCAGCATTTCATCTACCCGCCGGTCTATGCGCAAATAGAGCTTTTCTCTGTCATCGTTCAGGACAAAATAGGCGGTGTTGTATGGGGAAGTTTTTTCCGCCTCCCGCTCATTGTGTTCGGAGATCCGCTCTCCTGTCAGTTCATAATATTCCAGGGCGCGTATGACTCGTTTTACATTGTTTTCATGTATCTTTTGGGCAGAGGCAGGGTCCGCTTCACACAGGCGCCGGTGCATCCAGGCAGATCCTTTTTCCTGTGCTTCCTGTTCCAGACGCTGTCTCACCGGACTTTTTTCCGTGTCCTCGGAAAAATCAATATCTTTTACTACGGCCTGGATATAAAATCCTGTACCTCCGGTGAGAATAGGGATTTTACCTTTTGCGTAAATTTTATCCATGGCCTCTTTTGCCATCTGTTGGAACCGGACGACATGAAACTCCTCCCGGGGATCCAGCACATCGATGAGATAATGAGGAATACCGTCCATCTCCTCTTTTGTGATCTTGGCAGAGCCGATATCCATATGGCGGTACACCTGCATGGAATCTGCGGAGATGATTTCTCCGTCTGCCGCATGAGCCAGGGAAATGGACAGGCGGGTCTTGCCCACCGCCGTAGGCCCTGTCAGTATGATTAAAGGTTTTTTCAAGCTTTTCACCTACACAATCCGTTTGAATTTCTTTTCCAGTTCGTATTTTGTCATTGAGACGATCGTGGGTCTTCCATGTGGGCAGTGATAGGGATTTTCCAGGCCCAGTAGTTCATCGATAAGTTTATCCGCTTCCGCAACAGAGAGCATCTGGTTGCCCTTTACAGCGGCTTTGCAGGCGGCTGTGGCGATCCTGTGTGTGATCAGTTCAGGGGTCTGCTTTCTGCCCTCTGATTCCAGGCTGTCTAAAATTTCTATGAACAGCTCCTGAACCGTAACCCCGTACAGATTGGCCGGAACAGCGCTGATGCTGTATTCTTTTCCTCCAAAGGAAGAAATCTCAAAACCAAACTGTTCAAAAATTTCCATCTGTTCTTTTAAAAGCTCTGCCTCCTGAAGGCTGAGCGCAATGATCTCCGGCGGACTGATCATCTGGGAAATGATCTCCCGCTGGTCAAACTCTTTCATGAACCGCTCGTAAAGCACTTTTTCATGGGCGGCGTGCTGGTCAATGATATAAAACTTTTCATCATATTCAACCAGCCAGTACGTATCAAAAAGCTGCCCTATAATGCGGTGATGGAGCCGGGCTTTTTTTGAGAGGAGCCTGTCATCAAAAAGCTCCATCTGCTGGGGCTTTTCCGATATCGCCGGATCCTGCGGCGCATCTTGGCCGGGAAGAGGGGAACTCTCTTTTAAAGCCTGTGCAGGCTGAAGGCCTGTGGAAACATGGCCGGAACTGACCTCCTGGGACTTTTGTCCCACGGAAGATGCTTCTGTGAAATCTGCTGTGCCAGAATCCGTTCCGGCTAAAGGCATATCTGGGGTATCCGTCATTGCAGAACCTGGTTTTGCTGAATGTTCACCTGGAATATTCAGCACTGCAGACTCCATTTCTATCGAGTGTATTCCAGGAATATCCCTGTTTGCAGACTCCGATTTAGCTGAGTGTATTCCAGGAATTTCCCTGTTTGCAGAATTCGTTTCTGCCGAGTGTACACCAGAAATATTTCCGCTTGCAGAATCCGTTTCTGCGGAGTGTATACCCGGAATATTTCTGTTTGCAGAATCCATTTTTGCCGAGTGTATACCCGGAATATTTATCCTTGCAGAATCTGTTTTTACTGAATGTACACCTACACCTGAGATATCTGCTGCGGAATCTATTTTTACAGGACGAACGCCTGCCGTTTTTTCTTTTGTATTTGTGATCTCTGCGTTTTTCCCGTAATCGGATTCCTGGGTCACAGGAGCGCTGCCGTAAGCATACGGACTGCTTTTTTCTGCTATATGCCCGTTCTGCGGCTGCTGCCGGTAAAGATGTTCGGCATGCGGCTGCGGCGTATGAGAAAGGCCTGCTCTGCGCTTCTGTTCAAAGGGTTCCGGGCCGTTTATTTTTCGGCCGGCATTTTCCCGGGCTTCCTTTTGGGTATCCCGGTTCAATTCAATGTCAGGTATCAGCTCTCTGTGAGCCAGCACAAAAGTGAGGGCCTCATAGGTGGCCTGATAAACTGCCTGTTGGTTCTGAAAACGTACCTCCATCTTTGTGGGGTGCACGTTCACATCAACCTCTTCCCCTGAAATATTGTACTGCAGGCAGACAAAGGGATACTTATGCTGCATCATATAAGGCTTGTAAGCATCCTCAATGGCTTTCATGATGACCTTGCTTTTTACATATCTGCCGTTAATATAATAGTTTTCAAAGGTCCTGTTGCCGCGGGCAATGACAGGCTTTCCGGCAAATCCTTCTATGGAAATACCGCTTTTTTCATATTTCACCTCTGTCAATTCCCTGGCAATATCCCTTCCGTAAATGCCGTAAATGACATCTTTCAGGCTGGCATTGCCGGAGCTGTGGAGCTTTGTCTGTCCGTTTACCATGTATTTAAAAGAAATATCCTGGTGGGACAGGGCAAGCTGCTCCATATAGGAGCTGACATAACCGGCCTCTGTCATGGCTGTCTTTAGAAATTTGGCTCTGACCGGCGTGTTAAAAAATAAATTCCGGACAATAATGGTAGTGCCGCAGGGCGCTCCGATCTCCTCCAGGGATTTTTCTTTACCGCCCTCAATGAGATAGCGCACACCTGTGAGGGCTTCCGGTGTCTTGGTTATAAGTTCTACCTGCCCCACAGCGGCAATACTTGAAAGGGCCTCCCCCCGAAATCCCAGAGAGGATATGACCGTCAGATCTTCCACCTTTTCAATCTTGCTGGTGGCATGGCGCAGAAAAGCCAGAGGCACCTGTTCCCTCACCATGCCTCCACCGTTGTCGGTCACACGTATGAAAGAGATGCCGCCCTCTTTGATCTCCACAGTGATAGCTGTAGAGCCGGCGTCAATGGCATTCTCCACCAGCTCCTTCACCACTGAGGCGGGACGTTCCACCACCTCGCCTGCCGCTATTTTATCTATAGTATTCTGATCTAAAACAGCAATTTTTCTCAATTTTGTCACCATCTGTTCTTCAGCTTATTCTGAAGCTTATAAATTGTATTCAATGCGTCAATAGGTGTTAAATTAGAGACATCAATATTTTTCAGTTCCTCCAGCACATCGTCGTCTTTTACGGTGTCAAACAGGGAGATCTGTTCCAGATCCACCTCATCTAAATGTACCTGGGGTTTTGTCTTTGTCTTTTTATTTTCCGATGCGATGTCCTTGACCGCTGCCGTGATGTCAGCGCTGACCAGTTCCTCCACCAGCTCTTTTGCCCGCTCAATGACAATATCCGGCACACCGGCCAGCTTTGCCACCTGAATGCCGTAGCTCTTATCAGCTCCGCCTTTTACGATCTTCCTCAGAAAGACAATGTCATCTCCCCGTTCCTTCACGGCAATGCAGTAATTGTTCACGCCTGCCAGTTTGCCCTCCAGCTCGGTCAGTTCATGATAATGGGTTGCGAAAAGTGTCTTTGCCCCCAGAATCTTTGTGTTGCTGATATATTCAATGACTGCCCATGCAATGGAAAGACCGTCAAAGGTGCTGGTTCCCCGTCCGATCTCATCCAGGATCAAAAGACTTCTGGACGTGGCATTGCGCAGAATGTTGGCTACCTCTGTCATCTCCACCATAAAGGTACTCTGGCCGCTGGCCAGGTCATCGGAAGCTCCCACACGGGTAAAGATACGGTCCGCAATGCCGATGTTGGCCTTTTCCGCAGGAACAAAGGAGCCAATCTGTGCCATCAGGACGATCAGGGCAGTCTGCCTCATATAAGTGGATTTACCTGCCATGTTAGGTCCGGTGATGACAGATACCCTGTTTTTATTGTTGTCCAGATACGTATCATTTGGAATGAACATATCATTTGGAATCATTTTTTCCACTACGGGATGGCGTCCGTTTTTAATATCGATAATTCCCTTTGTGTTGATCTTCGGGCGTACGAAATTATTTCTGGACGCTACCAGAGCCAGGGAGATATAAGTATCCAGCTTGGCCACTGCCTTGGCTGTCCGCTGGATACGCTCCACCTCTCTTGAGATAGTATTGCGCACCTCCACGAACAGTTCATATTCAAGAGCGTAGAGCTTATCCTCTGCGCCCAGGATCATATCTTCCAGTTCCTTCAGCCTTGGCGTGATATAACGTTCCGCATTGGTGAGGGTCTGTTTTCTGGTATAGTAATCCGGCACCATATCTTTGAAGGAATTTGTCACCTCCAGATAATAACCGAACACTTTGTTGTACTTGATCTTCAGATTACGGATTCCTGTCTTTTCTCTCTCCTGTGCCTCCAGCTCTGCAAGCCAGGATTTTCCTTTGGTCTTAGCCTCACGGAAATGGTCCACATTTTCATTGTAACCATCTTTGATGATCCCGCCCTCCTTCATGGCAAGAGGCGGCTCCTCCACAATGGCAGATTCCAGAAGTGTATACAGGTCCCTTAAATCATCCATGTCCTCATAAACGCACTGCATCTCTTCCGTAGAAAAGCTTTTGACAAGCTGTTTGATGTACGGGATCATGGAAATGGAAGATTTAAAAGAAATCATATCTCTTGGGTTGGCCGACTGATAGCTGACACGCCCGATCAGACGTTCCATATCATAAATGGGATTTAAGTATTCTCTGATCTCCTCCCGGTCCATTTCCCTGGAGTTGATCTCTTCCAGAGCATCCAGACGGCGGTTAATGGCATCCTCGTCTATCAGAGGCTGTTCTATGAAGGAACGCAGCATTCTGGCTCCCATGGCAGTCTTTGTCTTATCCAGAACCCACAGAAGGGAACCCCGTTTTACCTTTTCACGGAGGGCTTCCGTCAGCTCCAGGTTCCTCCTGGAGGAGCTGTCGATCACCATGAAACGGTCTGTGATGTACGGGGTAATAGCACGCATATGTTCCAGGGAGTTTTTCTGGGTCTCCAGAAGATAAGTCAGAAGCGCGCCTGCACCGATGGTGGCACACTCATAATCCTTAAGTCCCAGTCCTTCCAGAGTACCCACATGAAAATGCTCTTTCAGTGTTCTCACGCACAGATCATCATCAAAATACCAGCTCTCCAGCGGATACAGGGAAATATTCAGCCGGTTCTTGATCTCATCCAGATCCACGCCGCTCATGCAGAACGCTTCATTACAGATGATTTCCGCCGGGGAGAACTTGTATATCTCGTCCAGAAGGGTTCTGATCTTATCCACTTCCGTCACCATAAAATCACCGGTGGTCACATCCGCGATAGCTATGCCGAACCGGTTGGAGAGATAGACAACTGCCATAATATAGTTGTTTTTTGTCTCGTCAAGAGCCTGGGTGTTTAAATTGGTCCCCGGTGTAACAACACGGATCACCTCTCTTCTGACCATGCCCTTGGCTTCCTTTGGATCCTCCATCTGTTCACAGATAGCCACTTTATAGCCCTTTGCCACCAGACGGTTTATGTAGACTTCTGCTGCGTGGTAGGGAACGCCGCACATAGGCGCACGCTCCGTAAGTCCGCAGTCCTTACCGGTCAGGGTCAGTTCCAGTTCCCGGGATGTTGTGACAGCGTCGTCAAAGAACATCTCATAAAAATCACCCAGGCGGTAAAAGATAATACAGTCTTTATTTTCCTCTTTTGTCTTCACGTAATGCTGCATCATCGGTGAGAGTGATGCAACATCCACGTCTTTAAATGTAAGTCCCATATCTTGTCATCCTACTTTCGTACCCATGTAATAAAATCCCCTGCACTCATCCAGCTGTACCTTGACCAGACTGCCGATCAAAGAGGCATCTCCCGGAAAATGCACCAGAATATTGTTGGAAAGTCTTCCTGTCATAAGGGATTTATCATGCTCATTCTGTTCCTCAACAAGAACCTCCTGTACTGTACCCGTATCCCTGGACGACATCTCCCGGCCTATCTCCTGTACTCTTTTGAGAAGCCTGTCAAAACGGTCTTTCACAGCCTCCTCGGAAATCTGGTCTTCCATGACAGCGGCAGGTGTTCCGGTCCTCTTGGAATAAATAAAGGTAAAGGCGCTGTCATAGCGCACCTTTTCCACCACATCCATGGTCTCCAGGAAATCCTCCTCTGTCTCGCCGGGAAATCCCACAATGATATCTGTGGTAAGGGAAATATCCGGCACTGCGGACCGAATCTTCTCCACCAGGGTTAAATACTGCTCCTTATCATATCTTCGGTTCATCAGCTTTAAGATACGGCTGCTGCCTGACTGAAGGGGCAGATGAAGGTGTCTGCAGATTTTCCCGCTGTTCTTCATCACCTGGATCAGCTCGTCCGACAGATCCTTTGGATGGGAGGTCATAAAACGGATGCGGCGAAGCCCCTCTATTTTTTCAATCTCCTGTAAAAGCTGGGCGAACGTCATAGGTTCCTCCAGGTTTTTACCGTAAGAATTAACATTCTGCCCCAGAAGCATAACCTCCACAACGCCGTCAGCCACAAGCTGTTCGATCTCTCTTATGATATCTCTCGGGCTTCGGCTTCTCTCCCGGCCGCGCACATAGGGAACAATGCAGTAGCTGCAGAAATTGTTGCATCCGAACATGATGTTGACACCGGATTTAAAGGAATACTTCCGCTCCGCAGGCAGATCCTCCACGATTTTGTCTGTGTCTTTCCAGATATCAATGACCATGCGGTCAGACGTGAGCGCACTGACGATCAACTCCGAAAATTTATAAATGTTGTGTGTGCCGAAAATGAGATTGACAAAAGAATAGCTCTTTTTCAATTTTTCCACCACATGGGCCTCCTGCATCATGCATCCGCAGAGGGCTATCATCATATGAGGATTTTTCTTTTTCTTGGCATGAAGCTGGCCAAGGCGGCCGTATACACGGTGATTGGCATTTTCCCGGACCGTGCAGGTATTGAAAATGACGAAATCGGCATCCTCATCCTGTTTTTCCACATATCCGATATTTTCCAATACACCAACCAGTTTTTCAGAGTCCCTGGCATTCATCTGGCAGCCGAAAGTTTCGGTATGCGCGTAAAGAGGACGTCCAAGTTCTTCCGACTTTTCTTTTACAAGTTTTCGTGCTTTCTTTATGAAATAATACTGGCGTTCTGGCTCCTGTATTGGTGCCGGTCCTTCAATATCAATTTTATCTAATATTTTTTCAAACTCTTCGTTTTTTATGTTATTGTACATGTATTGTATTCCCTTCTTTTCAAAATATGCTTACTTATTATACGTCATTGTGTACTTTTTTTCAATCAAAAACCGCGCCAATTCTGGCGCGGCTCTATTTGTGATATACATGAACAATTATAAATTATATTTACTTGTTACTAAATTCTTTCACTCCATGAAGGATCAATACCGATCCAACCGGCCCCGGATTTCAACCGGCCCCATATTGGTGCGCCGGATCCTTCCGATTCTTCCACAATTGTAAAGATTCCTTTCCCGGTGTACTGTCCCGTAAAATCATGATTTGTTCCCGGTCCTGTTCTGATCCGTAAATCTGGCGTTGTGATCTTTACTTTATATGGTACGGCTGCCGTTCCGTTTGTATGTACAGCCTTTCCATTCCAATCATAGACGGTAAATCCTTCTTTGCAGGCATTAATTGCATTCTGTAAATTTTCGTATGCGCCAATCTGTGATTTTGCATTATCCCAAGATGTACGCACTCTGTAATATTTCTTTTCTGTCGGCGCTACCGGTGTGGTTCCGCCTGCAAGTGCTTTCTTGAATTCATTCCATGTATGGGTTGTTGTGTTGTAAACATATGGGTTCGGGCAGATCTTTCCGGTTACGTCATAGTGTCTTATAACTCTGTCTGCTGTTATTCCATATTTTTTCATTAAGTATTTTGCAAGTTCAATTGCCGCGGCCACGGTCGCGTCTTCGAAATACCAATCTTTTGAAGTGTCAGCCTGTGATCCCTTATTTCTTACGCACATTTCAATACCGATTGAATTTGCATTTCTGCAATCCGGGTGAATGTAAGAAGATGCGCCACAATGCCACGCTACGTTCTGATCTTCTACGCTCTGCCAGACCTCACCGGAAAATCCCACAAAATAATGTGCCGACGCGTTTCTGTTTCCGCCTGCGTAATATTTGCAATTGTCCAACGCGCCGCCCAATGCTCCGACGTAATGGATCACAAGAAATTTCACTCTGTTTGCAGTTCCGGTATTATGGTTGTACTCCGTTAAATACTTGTTAATATCCACTTTTGCTTCTCCTTTCTGTACGTCGTATTGTGTCAGACCCCATTTTTCAATGATATTGCACAACTTAGAAACATACTTTGTGTCGGTCGCATATCCGCCCGCCTTAATAATGTTTGCTGCTTCTTTGTAGTTTCGTTCTCCGATTAGTCCAGTGTATCGTTTTTGGGATCCGTTCTTTGCCGCGGACAAATAATTGGAATGATCTTTTATGCTTTCAGCATAATTTTTGTACTTTCTAAATTCTGCCGTTATAGTATATTCTTTCCCGTTTTCGTCCTGTTCTTTTGTTTGCTTCTTGTACGTCTGGCCGTCCCAATCAGACGGCCATGTATTACCAGAAAGGCTTGACTTCATTCCGAAAAGGTTATTTGCCTGCGTTGCAAGTTCTGTAGAACCGTAACCACTTTCAAGAATTGCTTGCGCCGCTGTGATTGACGCAAGAATTCCTGTTTTATTCATATCTTCCGCCGCCAACGGTCCTATGTATGAAACGAACTCTTTTTCTATCATTCGTTACGCTCCTTTTTCACTGTGTAAAACTTCGTCCGCCGTAATTGCTTTCTGTGAAAAGCTGTTATTCTTCCACCATGCAGCAAACGCGGCGGCTGTGGTAAATACAAATGAAATTATTTCCGTTACGGTCTGATCGTCAACCGGAAGTGGGCTTTTTCCTGCAATCGCCAGTGCATTATTGATAATTGCCAATCCTAATACAGCGGTCCGAATAATTGTTCCTTTGCTGATTTTCTTTTTCATTTTGTGTTTTCACTCCTTCCTTCCATTTTGGAAATTCTCTCTTCATGGTCGTTTAACATTTCGTCTTGCTTTTCGTTGTGATCCCAAATTCTTTTGTGTCCGTCCTTATTATTCGTTTCAAAATTAGAAAATTGAATATCTAAGTTTTTGCAAGTCAATGTTAATTCAGTTATTGCTTTCGTCAAGTTACATATTGGGCGAATGATTACGGCTGCGCCTGTAATCAACGTTATAAGCATTACAATCACTTGCCATTCATTCATTTTTTCATCACCTTTCACCGCCTTTCATAAAGCCAGTGTAATTTAATTTTTCGGTGATTTCTGACCCGTTTTACTCTTTGTACGTCTGCCCCGTGATTTCTTTGTATTGTGCCTGTGTAATTCCCCGTCCCCGTTTCAATGAATTGATCTTAACCCATGTTTTTAGTGTTTCCGCTGTTACATATCCTTCATCATACTGTTTCTTTAATTTTTCAAACATTCTTTACGCTCCTTCCGCTCCGTCTGTGTTTGTCAGCAGATCCAGCAACATTTCAACTTGAATTTGAAGTAATTCATTTTTTGCAATCAAATCATTGTTTGCCTGCATGATTTCTTTTGCCAATGGTGAATATAAATCATTCTGCTGTCGTTCCCATTCTTCTTTTCCGATTTCCGCTTCTTCGTATTCCCATGCCTTGATTTTCTGCCCGTCTTCCATTTCATGTTCAATCTGTGTCTGCTTTCTCCGAAGATATACGGTTGTTTTGCTGCTGGTTGTGTCTAAGTCTTCCGGTCGCTCTTTCTGCGTCCCTTCCCTTTTGATCCATTCCATTTTTTCTTCTCCTTTCTGGCGTGCTTGCTTACCAGTTGTTTCATTACTTTGATTTTTATTACTGGTTTAATGTTCCGCAAATAATATCCGTAAGTATCTGTATGCCTTATATATCCCATGCGTGATAATATCGAAGCCGCGTCTTTCCAAGTTACTTTTCCTTTCCGCTTGATCTTGTTCACCTTTCGTTTTGTACGATTTAGAATACTTTTTCGTATCGTGGTTCTGTCACGATAAAATTTAAAGCCCATAAAATCCAGCGGCCGCCCGTGTCGTTTTTTATCTTTCTTCGAAATAAAATCAAATCGGAATACCTGCCAGTCCCCTTTCATTTCAAGTCCTAATTCCTCTTTTATGAATCTTTCGATTTTATCTTTTGCCTTGTGTAGTTCTTTTTTGTTTCTACCGAAACACACTACATCATCCATGTATCGGATCATATGTTTTATGTGTAATTCTTCTTTTATGTAATGGTCCAATGGCGTCAAATAAAAGTTTCCGAACCATTGAGAGGAATAATAACCAATTGGCAGCCCCTCTTCGCAACTATCAATAATTGTAAACACCTTTTTCAGAATCACTTTGTCTTTAACTTTCTTTTTTAATGCCTTCTTTAACTTCCGGTGCGGGACTGATTGAAAGAAGTGGTGTATATCAAATTTCAAAATGTATTTACAGTTTGCCGGATCCCTTCGGATCCATTTTTCGATATATTTCTTCCCGTAATGTGCCCCGCGGTCCGGGATAGAACCACAGGACAAGTCGTACATGCCCCGCATAAGTGCAGGCATAAGTGCACGTATAATTGCATGGTGTGCTGGTTGTTCATATAAATAGGCTGGCTTCTGCACGGTTCTTGTTTTCTTGCATGACGCTTCATTTATCACCTCTTTGCTGTGCTGATTCTTTGTAAAAGTGTTAGTGCGAAGTTGTTCTGCAAGTATTGTCTTGTGTCTTTCCAGATCTTCTCGAACTCTTTGTACTTGTGGTTTCTTTCTCTTCCCTTTTGCAGTTTTCTTAAAATCTTCTTCTAACCCTTTTTCGTCATAAAGACGTTGATCTATATTGTTGAACGTTATCATCTTTCTTATCACCTCGAAGACCTTCGGCACGCTCTACAACTTTCTGGTTTCCCAGCGCCTACCAGCCTACGCCTTTATGGGTATTATTTTCACTTTACGGCTATTTCAAGCCGCTGTGGTGTAGGAATAATTCACGCATTTGGTTTTTGTTCCATGTTTCAGATAAGAATGGCCCGGCGCGATGTTCCAACTCGCATTCCCGGCGGAATTGTTGAGGTTCACGTAAAAGCCGCAATTCGCACCGTTGCTCGCGTTGCCGCCAACGATCGCTACCGCGCGCGAATTATCCCCTTATATATTTTCTTTTTTTATTAATGTTAAGCGGGGGAGATCCCCCGCTCCCCCCCGTTACGGGGGAAAAGTCCCCCGGACCCCCTTCGGGGGAGAGGTCCCCCGGTCCCCCTTGCGGCTACGCCGCTAAAGGCATTTTGGAAGAAAGGCCCGGCGCGATGTACCAACCCGCACCCCCGGCGGAATTGCTGAGGTTCACGCAAAAGCCGCAAACCGCACCGCTGCCCGCGCTGCCGCCAACGATCGCTACCGCTGTAATGGTTGGATTGATATAAAAATAAGCCGTTAAGTATGTGTTGCTTGCGCCATTCCACGTGACGGTTATTCTTCCATATTCTGTGCATATGGAATCCCGTGCCCATCCGCCGGTTGCTGCTGTAATTCCTGTTTTTTCAACATAATCATATACTTCGTGATATCCTTCTCCCGTGAAGTTGTATGGACCATGCATACTTACCAGTAATTTTCCATTTTTACAAATAAGTCCTACCAGTCGTTCCCATTGATCCCCCCATATGGCTTCTGTGTGAAATACTTTTACCTGTTTATTGGTCGCTGTATATCCAAAAAACTGCCCCTGTGTGTCCAATGTTCCAGCCTGCAACACTCCGTAATGCTGTGCGGCGTCATTTACATATCCATTCATGTTTCCTTTCCCATATGCCGTTTTTAGATCATCCGTTTTTGCCATAATCTTCAAAAGTGAAATAATATAGTTGTATTCAGACCAAGAAGTATGTTCCCAATTATCCCCATTTGCTTTAATGTAGGTGCGTTCCTGCGTTGCATTTTTGCTATACATAGATAACTGACCGGAAATAGATCTTGCAACATTGTTGTACAGTGTTGGTATATATATTCTTCTATAAAACCCCGGTCGTTCTACTCCGTTTGCGTCCGTTCGGTGTTCGGCGTTGTAACTGTCGTCCCATCGTACATTCGACCAAATTATGTATTCGTCCGTGGCTGTTTCATACTGGCATAACCAACCGCCAACAAATGCGGCCATTGCGTTTCCGGCAAAATTCAGATCCGACACTTCTGACGCGGATCCGTCCACTTTTTTTGAATAGTCGTTCGGATTGAGTTTATACGCTTCTGTACCGTCATACTTCACCATACACGGGTAATTTTTATCTGGTGCAGCAAACCCAACACCTTCCCACGATCCGTAATTAAAAACGTTGTTTGTGTAGTCCATTGCGGCCGGTGTCATTCCTTCCGCGTCGTAAAGGTATGTAACACGGTTCTTCGGGTTGCTTTCTGTTTTGCTAATCTTAATTCCGTATCGTACCGCATTTTTGTGTTTGCCGTCTGGATCCTCTAATGAAGCAAGTATTGCCGTTGTATTTGCGTGTGTCTTATCCAGCGTTTCTTTATCAGCAATATAAATTCTTTCTGCCATTTAACTTTCCGCCCTTTCTAAATACATTTTTCCATTTTCTATTCCGATAGCGTATATATAGCCAGTTTTCAGATCTGGTATGGTGTTGATCCCTGCCGCTATTCCTTCGCACGCGTCCGCGGCCGCCTGCGCTGCGGTTGCTGCTGTATTGGCCTTTCCTGCTGCCGTATTCGCGCTTTGTGTTGCTGCCGTGGCTGCCTGCGTTACTTTCTGTATTTCCGCTGCTGCGACTTCTCCGGCTGCCTGTGCTGCTGCTTCCGCTTGCTGTTCGGCGTTTTTGGCTGCTTCTGTTGCTTTTTGTGCTGCGGTGTCTGCCGCTGTCGCTTTTGCATTTGCATTACTGGCCGCTGTATTAGCCGCGCCTGCTGCCGTCGCTGCCGCGTTCTTTGCTTCATTTACACTGGTAGCCGCGTCATTTGCTGCCGTGGCTGCGTTATTCGCTGCTGTAGCCGCATTATTCGCTTTCGTGGCGGCGCTGTTCGCTGCGCTGGCCGCTGTGTTTGCTGTCGTTGCTTTTGTATTCGCGTTCCCTGCTGCCGCTTCCGCTATATTCGCATTTTCCGCTGCTGCTTCTGCCGCTTGATTCATTTCGACCAACGTTTCGGAAAAAGAAAGGAATTCTTTGTCGCTTACAAGCCCTTCCGTTTTATATACTTGCGAAACAATCTTCGTATAAAATGTTGCACTCTTTAATTCTTGATTCTGCTTTATTAAAGCAATTTCTCCTTTTGCCGTTCCTGCTGCCGCCAGCATTTGTGCCGTGTAGGTCATTAAAATTTTATTTCCACTGATCGTACAGTCGTTTAATACCGGATTCCCGTCTGGCTTAAAGTATTTCACACGGGCTGTACATCCGGTCGGAATTGTGTAGGGTTGTTTATTCTGTAAAAGGTTTATTGCAAGTATACGGCTTCCTTTGTCTCCTTCCTTTACAACGATATATTCAAACGGACTGTTACCGTCAAGCTCCACCGTAATTTCTTGTGAGATTGTTATATCTGCCATGTGTTATTCCCCTTTCATCATTGCCAACATTGCGGCCATTGGTATTTCTATTCTTTCGCTATTTTCCAGCGTGGGGCGTTCTTCCAAAAAACCTTCCGTTGGAGTTGCAATCACTCTTTCTGGCTGCCCGTCTTCAATTTCCAAAATAACGCATCCGGCGGTCAATGCCTTGTCAAATTGTTCATCCTTTGTTAAGAAAATTCCGTTATCGTCCTTTGCTGCAATATATCTTTTCAATTTTTATTCCCCTTTCCCAATTTCTTTTAGAAGATCCGCGGGTGTTCCTGTGTGTCTTTCTGGTTCTGGTTCTTCTTTTTGTAAACCGCGAAGTAATGTATCTTTGTAGGCCATTTCTTTAAACCTAGCCGCTACGTTATCAATTACTATAGTTCTAATCGAAGGTGGCACTTCGGCGTTTTCCAACTCCGCTTCAGCGTTTCTGTAAATAATTTCTTGTAAAATCTGTAATTTTTCTCCTAAATCCATGTTGTTTTCCTTTCTTACAGGGAAGAAACCATTAGACCATTTTCAAAACTAACGGTTGAATTCCACCACTGTACGCCCCCATCTCCATATGGTTCTATTCGTGAGATATACTTAAACGTTCCAGTTGCGCCAATATATGCAAGTGTGCTTGTGTTGCTGGTGCTTCTGGTTGACATTTCATTGACTGATATTCGAAGGCATCCGCCTTGAATCTGTATGCCTTTATATGTTACCCCGGTATCAACATTTCGTGCTGACGCCGAATAGTCAATATATCCGTACTGTGTGCTGCCATAGCCGCCAGTTAGTCTTCCGGTGCTGGCAAGTTGTACCCAATATCCACTATCGGATCCGCATTTCATAGTTCCTTTTAATTCTGCACTTGAACATTTCAATATTCCGCTGCTTGTCATAGAAGAATATGTGGAACTCCACGCTATCTTTGTCGCTTTTAATCGGATTGAATCGGCGTTTTGTTCAATTAAACTTGTAACTTCGCCGGAAGAAACTTTTAATTTGATGGCATCTGCATTTACCTTTATAGAAGATTGTAATGTGCCTTCTGCTTTTGTCGCTCTGGTTACTTCTGCCGTGATTTGATCCGCTGTCACTTTGAAGTTTGCCGCTGCATATTCAACCGCTCCCGCTGCTGCCCTTGCCGCTATATCCGCTCCCGAAGATTGAAGGGCTTCTTTAAATGCTGCAAGCGCTGTGTTATAAGCTGTAAACTTTGAGTTTACATTGCTTTTTTCTGTCTCTGTCGCTTCCTTGTCTGCGATTGCGTTTTGAATGGCTGTAACCAATGCGTTATATGCCGTCACATATTGATTCTTTTTTGTTGTAAGAATGGCTTTTGTTGTGTTGTCTGCTTTGAAATGCCATAATTTTCGTTCACCGTCTCCGTACGGATGCGAAGTACATATAATATCTTTTGTTGCTGCTTCAATCATTACGGCTGCCGGTATAGTTCCGATCGTTTCACTTGTCAGCGTTGCGGCTGCCGTGGTCCTTTTTAGTTCATCAATCGAAAATCCGTAAAAATCGTGTCCCGATCCGTCACTGTACCAATATACATATATTTCTGCTGCCGGAACAATGTATGTTTGTCCAGCTATATCTGTGCCGCTTGCTTTTTCTATAGCTCTGTATACAGTTCCATTTTTTACATAATATAATTGCAAATAATCGTATTTCGTCCCCGCGTTACTTACTTCTGTAGCACAATCGGCATTAAATTTTATTGAAAGATTATTTCCGCTACTGCTATCTGTTCGAAGTGAATTCAATACTGCGGTGTATTGCTTTTCGATTGTTTCATTATCTTTTTTTATCTCATTTAGATATTTTTCAATTGCGTAGCATTCCGCTTCGGTTATAACTCCGTCTCTAAACGCCCCAGTTACTTCTTTTTCAAAGTCACTGATTGTTTTTTCTGCTGCTGCAATATCGTCACTGATTGTTTTTTCTGCTCCGGTCGCTCTTTTTACTTCGGCTTCAATGCTCTCGGCTGTGGTTTGAAAGCGTGATTCCATTTCTTTTAATACTTCTTTTTTTCCGTCGTCTGCATATTTTAATACCGATTGTTTATATGCAGCGTCTATTGACTCTGCTTTTACAGTCCCCGCTTCCAATAGTAGCCCCGATAACTTCCCTGCCGTTATAAAATCGGCTACAATCTGACCGTCTGCTGTAATTGCCGTTGTGAACGGTCCACCGATCCCGCTTGACGAATGCCCCAATCCTGCCAAATTCCAGCGCCAGACGTTTTTCGCTGTCGCTGTGTCGTCGGTGTCCATGACAAAGATCTCTTGCGGGTTTTCTGCCGGATGTAAGACTACATGGCCGCCGCTGTTTCCCGTGATTGCTGCCGTTACGTCAAGAATTGTCTTTTCAATCTGCTTCTTTAGGATCTCTGATCTGGTAGCCGTTTTTATGATCTGCTGCTGTGATTCCTGCTGATTCTTTGTAATTTCTTTTGTGAGATTGGTTTTTGCTTCCCCGATCTCCACACTTTCGAACCGTTCTTTTAACACATTGTATTTATAGCTTGTAATTTTCGCTTTTACAGTTATTCCCAGCCGTTCTATGATAACCGTTACCGTATCACAAAGCCCTACTGCTTCCAGTGCTTTTATGTTGGCGTATTCCTTTGTCTGCCACAAATTCACGAATGAAGCCTTTATGCTTACCTTTGGTTCGTCTATTCCGCTTTGTGCATATTCCGCGGCTACCTTCCGAAGCATGGTTTCCGTTATCACTCCGTCTTCGAACTGATCCGAAAAGTCAACCGGCACACAACGGACCGTTGCGTATTTTTTCGCGTTCGGTGTTGATATGGTTTTCTCTGGAAGCGATATGAATATATCTTCCGGCTCCTCTTCCTGCCCCTCTTCCCTGTCCGGCTTATAGTACGCATACGGAAATATTGCCGTCACCACGTCCGCAATGTTTTTTTCTTGATTTGCGTCCAACATATTTTTTCCGTATCTAATTTCTATTCCCTTGTCAGACCCACGTGATTTGTGAAGCTCTACACGAAAATTATTGAATCTGTATTCGCCGCCCCATGTATCAAGCACAGATCCTTCTATTCCACCAAGGGCCTTTCTTACACTTATAACGTCGTCTATCTCCGTACTGTTTCTTGTGGTAATATCAGACCACGCCGTAAAGTTGTTTTCTATTACCGCATCTTCAAGTAGTTGTGCAATTGCTTCCTGTGCATTTTTTCCGGTTATTTTTGGTTTGCTTACCGGGTTTGTATTGAGTTGATAGCTAATATGTTCAGCGTACCAAGTATTATTCCCAGCAATCGGTTTTCCGCTTTTGTATATGCGGAATAGCTGATCTTCGTCAACGTCGTTCGGTTTTGCCTTGATTATGCAATCTTCTTTTATGTATTCTGAAATATTTCCTTCCTGTGGGTACTTTAATACCAGTTCGAATGCTCTGTTCCTCTCTTCTTCCACTTCGCACGAAATAGCGTCCACTAAAAGGCCGACACCATTTGTATTAAAGTTTGTCTCGTTCGGTTCATATAAAACCGGTATCATAAGCAACACCACCTCGGAATAATTTCTATTTTCGTTACGTTTCCCGACCACGATATATTATTTTGTCCTGCTGCCAATTTCGGGAAAAGCGTTGAAGTCATTTTATTGTTTTGCAGTTCATCACCCTTGTATGCGTTCATCAATTCACTGTCAACCTCAATATATGACTGAATGCCGTTGAAGGAATGTGCTCTTGCGTTTATGTATATGGTTACGTTGCCGGATCCGTATATTTTCATATATGGCTTTGCGGTAAATCCTTCCGTATTGTACAAAGTACCGGCTTTTGTTAATGTGGTCGTTCGTTCGCCGTTATATGCGAACTTATACGGCTTGCAAGTCATTTCAATTTCCAGTTTTCCAAGCAGTCCGCGGGCGATCTCTTCAACGCTTACAGACTGGCCGCAATATGCCAGCCTGTAATAACCGCGTTCGTAAGAATCTTCTAACCGCTTGTACGCTACGTCATAAAATAACCATGCGTATATATTCCGTGCGATTATTTCCACGTCTTGATATTCTTCCGGCATTACAAAACAGGTGTATTTCACTCCGAATTCCTCAAAATCTTCATTGTCGAGCGGATCCGTTTTGCTGTTTAGGATCATTGTCCCGCGTCCCGGTATTGTTACCGTTTCAAATTTTGGCGAAGGACTTCCGTATATGTTTTCTTTTTTTTCGATAACAAGCCCCATATCCAGCGAATTTTTACCGTTGTATGTAAAACTATTGATATCGTCATAAAATTCATTAAGCATATACTTTTTCGTCCCTTCCTTTTATTTCTTCTGCAATCTCCAATATTTCTTCGGTCAGTTCTCTTATATCCTGCTGCCGGTTATTGTAGAAGTTTTCAATTTTTAAAGTGATTTCCGATCTCCCCTGCTGGCCGCTGCCTAAATTCCTTTCAAGTGATGTGTTCTTCGCTGTTCCACTAAGGGGCGTAACAATCGTTTTTCCGTTCACCATTTCTATGATCTCCGGCCCTGCTTCCGCGACGATCGCCCGGCCATTTGTCAGAATTCCGCCTTTCGCCAGCCGCGGTAGCCCAACATACCCCAAAGATCCCACGGAAACGCCCGGTATTTTGTTTATAAGGTTAATGGCCCCGTTAATAAGCCCAATCGCTCCGTTGATTGTATTTTCTATCATGCTAATAATTCCATTGATTCCAGATCTTACCGCGCCGCTGATCGCGCTTGCAATGTTCGTCCCCAAATTTGAAAAAGTATTACAGATCTGATCCCACAACCCGGAAAAGAATGATCCCCAGCCGGAAAATACGTTTTTAACCGCCTGCCATGCGTTCGAAAAAATATCCGAAAACCAATTTCCCACAACCGAAAAAACATTTTTAATATCGTTCCACCGATCAGAAAACCAGCCCCCGATCCCCGAAAAGATCGAAGTAATGAAGTTATATGCTTCTGTGAACCGGTCCGCGAACCACTGGCCCACGCCTTGAAAAATGGCACAAATTCCGTTCCAAATATCCGAAAAAATTTGCTTCACATTTACGCCGAAGCTCTGGAAGAATCCAATAATAAAATCTACAATTGCGGTTATGATGTTTTGCACGAAAGAAATTACGTTTTCAAGTGCAGCACTTAAATACTGGAAGAATCCGTCAAAATCTCCCGAAAGAAGCGCCACGAATGCATTGACTATATTCGTTACAAATTCAACTATATTCGTAATTGCGGCCATGATCGGTTCCGCTGCTGCCATAACGCCGTCTACGATTGCCATAATAAAATTCAAAATGAATTCGAATATCGGCTGTAATGCGGTCATTAAATCATTGAATGCCTGCTTTAGTAATTCCAGTGCGGGTTGAAGCGCTTCCTGTAGCGCTTCAAATTTTTCTTGAACAGTCGATACAAGTTCCTGTACCTTCGTTCGGAACTCTTCGTTTGTGTTGTACAGGTAAACAAATCCTGCTGCCAGCGCCGCAATTATACCAATCACAATTCCGACCGGTCCGGTTAATGCTGTTAATGCACCCGAAAGTCCGTCGCCCGCTCCCAGCAATCCTTTTAATTTTGTAACCCCGCTACATATTCCACTTACTCCTTGTGCCATTTTCCCGAACACAATCAGCGCCGGGCCTATTGCTGCCACTAAGAGGGCAATTTTAACGATTGTTTCTTTCTGTCCGTCTGATAGGTTACGAAACCATTCCGTAAAAGTCTTTACTTTTTCCGTCACCTTTTCCAGCATAGGTGAAAGCATTTCCATTCCGGTACTTGCAAGATCCGATCCTGCCAGTTTTAAATTATTAAGTGCGACTTTTGCTTTGTCTGGCGGATCCAATGTTGCATTAAATGTGTCTTCAACGGTTGTCGCGTAGTCGTCAAGTGATCCACTTAAATCGTCCACACTCAAACGCCCTTCCCGGATTGCCTGCGTCATTTCTGCCGCACCTTTTTTTCCAAAAAGTTCCGTTGCAATTTGAAGCGCTTCCGTCTCACTTCCAGCGTTCTTGATTCCCTCTATTGTTTCGCCTAAAGCCTGTTCAAGTGTTTTTCCTTCTGCTGTGGCGTTCTGCTGTGCTTTTTTCAATCCTGCAAGGGCTGTAGTTGCGTCAACTCCGTTTGCTTCAAATTGTGCCAAAAGGTTCACGGAAGAAGTGAGATCTAACCCCATTTCCTTTAATGTTGCCCCGTTCGTTGAAAGGGAATTCTGTAATGTGTCCATTGAGATTCCCGTATCTTGACCGGCTTTTGTTAAAAGCCCAAGTACGCTTCCGGTCTGACTTGAATCAACATTGAACTTTGTCATAATCGCGTCAACACTATCTATTGAATTATTTAGATCTGTTCCGTTAATTTCGGCAAATTCAATAAATTTTTTTGAAAGATCTTCCAGCGTTTCCCCGGTTGACCCGAAACGCGTGTTTACCTCTCCAATGGCAATTCCGGCCGTTTCTGCTTCAATCGGCAATTCCGAAAAAACCGTGTCCATAGAACCTTGTAAACTGTCCAGTGCATCACCCGTTGCGCCGGTCTTTGTTATAATCGTGTCGTAGCCGCTGTCAAGTTCATTGAATGATTTCATGGCTCCAGCGCCAAGTGCAGTTACACCAGCAGTAACCGGAAGAAATTTCTTTCCTAACGCTTCGGATTTTTCCCCGATCTTCCCGGCTACGTCTCCCACTTTTTCCAATGTGGAATTGCTCTCTTTTGCCTGTGATTCTAAATTCTTTAAATAACTTTCTGTTGAAGCTATTTCCCGTTGTAATGCGCGGTACTGTTCTTCCGATACCTCGCCACGTTCAAACTGTTTTTGTACCTGTGCTTCGGATTCTTTCAGAATATCCAGTTTTTCTTTGGTCTGGCTGATTGATTCTTTTAATATTTTTTGCTTTTGCGCCAGTAGTTCCGTATTCGTTGGATCGAACTTTAGTAGTTTTTCAACTTGTCGTAATTCGGCAGCAAGGGACTTCGATTTTGACTGTGTATCTTTCAGCGCTTTGTCAAGTTTCGTAGTTTCTCCGCCTATTTCAATTGTGATTCCTTTAATACTTTTACCCGCCATACTTCGCCGCCCCCTTTCCTACTTTTTCCCGCAATGCTTTTCGATCCGGTTTTGTTTGTTTCATGCGCCAGCAGTTTTCCAGATATTCGCGGCCTTCTTTCGTCTGTGTGTTGTAATGAATGAATGCTTCCCGCACCATGAACAAATATACATCCAGATCCATTTCCTGTACTTCCCATATATTTAAACCGGTGTAGTCAACGACCAATTTCTCACCTTTTGTTTTTGTATGGAAATGAATGGTTTCACTGTTTGTATCTTCATAATGCGGAATTTCTAGTTTGGGTCGTTTTTAACCCCGTTTACAAAGTTCATAAAATCATCTATAAACAGTGTCATTTCTTCGATATCGTAGTTGTCAGCCATAAAGTTCATGGTTACTTTTTCTTTGTTCATATTGTTTGATAATGCTTCCGCGCAAATCGCGGCCAATGTGTCCATTGCGTCGTCTGCTGTCATGCTGTCAACGTCCATCTGCTGAACCGCTGTTATTTTTTCGAATGTTTTCTTCATTGGCATTTTTACAACTAACCTTCTGTTATCTTTCAGCGTTACCGTAAAAAATGACCGGTTTATTTTGTTAAAATCAAAACTCATGCTTGCCATTTCCTGTTCTCCTTTCGAAAATAGCGCCGCGGATCTTCCGCGCCGCTATTGATTGGTCTTATTTTCCCTCTGCTGTTACTGCTTCCCCGGCTTCCAGAACTTCTTCTTCGTAATGAATCAGCGTTCCTTCTTTGTCCATTGGATGTGCTTTGAATTCTGCGTCAACGACTGTTTCTTTATCTTTCGCAAACGCAAGTGAGAAACCAGCTTGATTGTTTCCAACAATCATTACCCAAATATCGCCGTCCACCGGATCTTCGTGGTGAAAACATATTACATACTTCGCGCCCTTTTGGTTTGATACGCCGCCGACTTTAACGATTCTTCGCCTTTTTTTATCGCCCGTCTTTTCTGTATATGATACGCGGGCAGTATCGCATAATTTTTCAAGCGTATTTCCACAAAACGTCATTAAGCCGCTTTTCAGCATAACTTCTTCTGATACAAGGATTGTTTTGCTTACCTTTCCCATATCGTCTTTTGCTTCGTAAGATTCCGGTTTGTATTCCAGTGTTGCCCCGCCGGATATGTACGAAAATAATGTTTCCTCTGTGCAGATCTCGTCCACACTCGGCAGCTTTCCTTCGAACAACTTCAAATGCACGTAACCGCTGCCAAGAATAATTCTTTCATTATCCATGTTCTTTCCCTTTCTTTTGAATGATAGTGAATTCATAGGCTGTTTGAACCATATTTTCACTATTGATTTTTACTTGATATTTACGGAATGCAACATCATATAAGACTTTGTTTTCCATGCTTTCTTCCAGTGCTTTGTCCGGGTTCCTGTCTGTATATAATTCCAGTGAAGCGTTTATTTCCCGGATTCTGTTTTTCTGATCGTCTCCGCGCTGTCCCTCTTCCAGCATATATATAATATAGGGCGGATCCGGTACGGGCGTTTTGTTCGTCTTTTTGAATTCGTATTCAGCAATTGGAAGTTCTAAGGCTTTCGCCCTCTCCAATACCGTTTCAAACGTCGGCATATTATCCCCCTAACTTTTGTGTTATTTTTTCTATAACCGATATTTCCATATTCTTTTCTTCCGGTTCGATATGTTCGAATGGTTGTACACGTCCGCCGTTTCTGCTTTGATGGCCTTTTTCCAAAAGGTGTGTAAGCTGATAATGCTTTTTATTGTATACGGTGTATTCATCTGTACCCGTTGCCGCTGTAATCGTGCTTTCCTGCTTTTTTGAATCCCAATCTTTCGTATATTTCCCGGTACGTTCCGCATACGGACCGCCGCGCCGTAACCCTTTCGCTCCTTCGCTTGCGGTTTCTCCGATTGCTTCGTTTACGGCTTCTTTGATTTCCTTACCGCCTTCTTCAAGAAGTTTAGATATCTCTTCCGACAAGTCGCCTGTGTTTGCTTTTACGATCATGTGTTACCAACTCTTTCCCCTGCGTAAAGTTCCATTTTTCCGTCGTCTTTTGGTCCGAAAATTCTATAAATTGAAAGTCTTTTTCCGTTAAAAAGAACCTCTGATTCATCCTTATATTCGTTTTCCCATACCGTGAATTTGTGTCTTGCTTTCATGCCCTTTGTGCCTGCTGCCACGAATTCGTCTCTTCCGATCGGTTCAACTTTAGCAATCACATTGTTCTTTATATCCTCTTCTTTTGTTTCTCCCGGATCCACTAACGTAATGAACGCGTCTATTTGTATTTCCCCCCTTTAATCTTTGTCAGTGTTGTATTGTAGCATTCCAGCCATTTTTCGTGATATGTGTCCATGCAGTAATACGCTTTCACGTATGCCAGCACCGCCCCCACAATTAACGGATCGGAAGGAACCTTCAAAAATTTTTCTTCATTCACACCGATTCTTTTCAAATCAGCAAGCGCAAAATCTACGTGCGTTTTAACGTCTTCGTCCAGTACGTCGTTTGATACTTTTCGTGCCCGTAGTTTTGCTGCATTTACTAATTCATCATACGTCATGTGCTGCTGCCCTCTCTTGCTTTTTATGCGGTTGCCTTTTTCTTCGCTCTGATAAATCCGTTGTAAGCCGCCACCGCTCCGCCTGCGAAAATATCAGCCCTGTAAGCAATCTGCCCCTGTTTGAACTTGTATTCTGTCGATTTTCTCGCGTCAATATCGGAAAAGATTGGCATTTCGTAATTTTCAAGTGGTCCATATGCCATTACATAGTCCCCAGCCTTTGACGTTGCGTCCGTTACTGCTTTACATGCTGTATTAATGATATACGGAACGCCGTCGATCGTTCCGGTATTTCCCCGATTTACAATTGTGTAAACCTTTCTTCCCTGCTTATCACGTAACTTAGCAAATGCCTTCAAATCTTTTTTATTAAGAATTAGTACAGCGATATCTTCCACTTCTTCTTCCCCACCGTAAGAATATATAATTTCGTCCAGTGTCCCGTCGTCGATTGCTGTCAATTCTATATCTGTAGCCGGATCAATTACCTGTTCTTCCTTTTTTGTCGGATTGAAGAAAATCCCCTTAAACTTTCCGGTTGTTCCGTCGCCAATCAGAATTTGACGGCTCATGTATCGTCTGATTGCTTTAGAAACGGATCCTTCCACGATTCCGTCATAATCAGCATTTGGAAGTTTTATCATTTCTTCCGGTTCCTCGGTGTATGCGGTAATCTTTTCTTTTTCGACCGTTACATAACCGAATACTGGTTCGGTCGGGTTGTAGTCCGCCCCTTCCGCTGTCGGTCCTGCACCATCGCCATAGGATTTCACATATCCCCTCTGATATGTTTCACCACCATTTAACGGAACAACTTTCACACGGTCTATCAGCGAAGAAACGTCGTTAAATGTTTCTTTTACATCCGTAGCCGTATGCTGTGGCGTTACTGTCTGTGTTACTGAAAGCGCATTTTTTACAGAGCGAAAGTGATTTTTTGCATTAAATTTTACTGTTGATCCCGCTTTCAGTTCTTTTCCCCTGTTCTCTCTTGCCTTATCCTTCACTTCGTCGCCTTCTCCGTCGTCCTTTGGTTCCTCTGTGCCTGCTGCCGCTGCAAACCCCGCTAATTTCTTACGGTTCTGTACATCCTGCAAAATCCCGTTTATATCTTCTGCTTCTGTAATCAGCGCGTCTAATGTGTCTCCTGCCGCGTCTGTGGCCTGCTGGTTGATTTCTTTTAATCTGGCTCTTAAATCCTTTGCGGTCATATTTACTAATTCTTCATGTTTCATGTATGTTATTCTCCTTTCGTGATACCCTGCAATACAAGGGCTTTAACTTTATTTAATTTTTCTTTCCTTTTGTCAACCGGCGCTTTTACGGATCCGGTTCGCTTTTCTTTGAATTCTTCCGGCACTTCTTTACAGTTTGCTTTCAAATAATCGCCAAGGGAAGCAGCGTATTCCTTTGCTTCTGTTGTACGGATATTGAAATATTCTGCTGCCTGCTGCCCGTTCAACCATGTTTCATTGTCCATCAATACTTTTATCTCTTCAACCGTTACGCCTTCCTTCATGTGTTCGGCGTATATGTTTATAATTCCTTCTCTGATCTGGTCCAGATCATCGGCCATTTTTCTATGTGCTTGTGCGTTACCATCCAGCGGGCAAGAAGGATTGTGCACGAAAAAGAATGCGTTAGAAGGTATTTCCGGCGGTTCACTTCCCGCAAATGGAAGCAATGAAGCAATTGAACCGGCCAGCCCGTCAACGTAAACATTCACAGTGTTTTTTTGTGCGTGCCTTTTCAGCATATTGTATATTGCGATTCCTGCAAATACGGATCCCCCGCCAGAATTTACATATACATTCAAATCTTTTCCGTCCTGTTCAGAAAGGAAATTCTTGATTGCGTCCGGGTATTGATCTTCATCCTGCCACGCTCCCCACCAATCCGAAACAATATCGCCATAAAAATACAGATCGGCGCTTGTTTCGGTGGTATTCTTAATCTCATAACCTTTTAAAAAGCTCACTATGCAGCACCCCCTTTCTTTTGTGTTTCTATGTATGCCCTTTCAAGAAAATAGTTCGGCGGCACTCTCGCCGCGTTTTGTGGATTGCCTTCGGTTCCCTCTTTGTTATCCTGCTGCCCCGTCTGGTATAATGATTGGTCGTCCGCCTTTACATAATTCAGAGATACCATTCTTACGTCTCCGTCTTCGATCGGCTCATAATACAGTAATTCACGAAATTCGTTTATTGTGATGATCCCGCGATCGTACAGGATTGACCCAAGGGAAGCGCGGGTTTGAAGTGTTGCATATTGAAGCCGGTTTGCTGTAAATGCAATTCTGTTTCCAAACCCTCTTTCCCGCTCTGTAAGTATTTTGAATGTGAATTCCAGTGAGAGTTGAAGCGCGATAGGTTCAATAACACTTTCATAAAAAGCATTCCATTCTGCTTCCGTGAATTTTGACATCAGTATGTTTTCGTTCACGTTATAATACCGGTATACATTTTCCCGCAAAAATTGTATTTGCAACGTCGGTATTGTTGGTGCTTTCTGGTTTATTTCGTGAAATTCTGTTGAATTATCAAGTCCGGCCAGTCCGCCTTCGTTCGAAGCGTCCATATATGCTTTTTGAAAGTCTCGCACTTTCTGTTTCAACTCTTCTTCGTCTATAAAATTGTTATACTTCAAATATCCTTTGAGGTTTGCTGAATTCTTAACGATATTTCTAAGCGCTTCTCCGGTTGTGTCGATTAGTTCCAGCGTGTTTTTTAATTGTGGATCTGGTGCAGATCCCATAAACCTTTTTTTATCAAACCGCGCCTTAATATGTATTACGCTTTGATATGGTATTGTGTATGCTTTCCCGTCATAGTCCCAAATGAACCAGAAAAGAATTGTCCCGTTGTCGTCTTCATATATTCTGTAAGTCCTTACAGTGACAGGCACAATACTTTTGATTCTCATAAAGTCTTCTGTGTAAAGCACTATTGCAAAAGCATTCGACCGCCTTATTAACTGTGCAGCCATTTTGTACAATGCATCATATGTTGACAGTTCCGGCGACCACCGAAGAGAAAGCAACCGGGCCAGATAATCGTCTTTTATCTGTAAACCATTTTTATCATTCCGTATAATCTGCGGTGTTAATTTTCCTACGTTTACAGCAATGCAGTTCGTGATCGCGCCTATAATATCGCTGTCGTCTAAATTTCCGTTTGCTGCATATTCTCCACGCATGGAAAAGATCGGACTGTATTTATAACGCCTATAATTGAAAAACTCTTTAATAATGCCCGTTTCCTTTTACCCCCTTTCTTGCGTTCTGCTTTCAATTTTCATTGTATAAAAAATTGTCGGTCAATTCTGAACTGTTTTACGCAAGAAAATAGGGCGTTGCTTATGCCGCTTTGTTTTGCAATTGCCTTCCAATCTCTTTATGATATTTCATCTTTACGGCCAGCGCGTCAAATATCGAAACCGCGCCGTCAATGTGTGATCTTTTGTTCAGTTTTACGGGCTTCATTCTGCTGTCGTTCATGTTGATATCAACGGCAACATTCAGCAAATGGGATCTTAACAAATTGTTTTGACCGATATTGTAAAGACCGTCTTTCAGATCTCCTTCGAACGTATGTAATACAGGTGTCAAATTTGTACCTTGATATACGTCGTCCATGTGAAAGCCCGCTTCTTTCATTTCTTGTACCAGATATCCAGCGCAATACCTGTCATATCCCACTTTAAGCGGTTTTATTTTATATTCCCTTACCAGTTCCAAGAACCAGTTATATACGTCTTTATAGTCCACTTGATTTTCCCCGGATATTGTCAAGAACCCCTGTTCCTTGAAAATGTTATACGGCACACCCTCTTCGTTGATTGCCACCTTGTAGCGCTCTTCCGGCATAAAGAAACGTGTGAAAACATAATTTGTTCCGTTCTTTTCGATAATCAGTGAAGCGGCTGTCAAGTCCGTAGTACGTGAAAGATCAATTCCGGCGACGCAATAGCAACCGCGAAAATCATCAAGCGTCAATCGGCCGCCTGCTGCCCCTTCGACCGTTTCAAAGTCCAGCCATGCAATAGCTGAATTCTGTTTGATATTGCAGTATTTCGTCATAAACTCGGCTTTTGCCGGTAATGACTGTCTGGCAACTACGATCTTTTCTTCGTAATATTCCCATGTTACGGAAACGTTTAGATTTGGATTTGACTTTTCCAGTTCTTCCCGCGTGTCCCATTTTTCAACATCATCTATGATATACAGGAAAGGGAGAATCCTTCTTTCTGTCTGTCCTTTCCCGTGTCCTTTCAAAAATGCCGTGGATCTCTTCATAAGTTCGTCAAAGATTCCGTCATTTTCATATCCAGCCGTTGAAGTCGATAATATCAACGGTTGCTTACGCGCTCCCAGCGCTGAATTCATAACGTCGTATTGCTTTAGCCCTTGATCCCCCGGCCATGCTTCCATTTCGTCGTTTAAAACAAAATGCGGGTTAAATCCGTCAGATTTTTTGGAATTGAAAGCAATCTTCTTCACTGACGTATTAAATTCTTTTATGTAAATATCAGATCTCCGTCGTTTCGTGATTTCGTCCAATTCTTCTTCTGACTGTACAATCTGATAAAATGCGTCGTATGCAAGTTCGGCCTGTTCCAGCTTCGGTGCAAGGCAATATAATTTTGCTCCGTATTCCCCGTCGATATAGGCCATGTATGCCATAATTGCAGCGGCAAATAACGTTTTACCGTTCTTCCGGGCAACAACCAGAAACACTTCCCGGAACTGCCTGTAGCCGGTATCTTTATCCAATATTCCGAAGATGGCGGAAACGATCGCTTTCTGCCACAACTCCAATTTCAAAAGGTCGTTTCTCCCCTCTGAATGGTGGCAATAGTTTTCTATGAAGTTGATCGCTTTGTTTGCCTTCTTATAGTCGAAGATCCATTCCCTCGACTTGATACCCTCAACCAGAATTTTATAGATCAGCAGAATCCACTTTCCGACGCGGATCCGTCCCGAAGTGATCGCGTCGTAATATTCGAAAATACAGTTTGTAATTAAATTATTCATCTCGTAACGCTGCTAATTTTGACGTTTTTTTCTTCTCTTTTGGCGGCAAATAGTCGATTAACTGATTAATTATTTGCGTATATTGTCGCGCATAATCTTTGTAAATCGCCGTTGAAGGGTGGGCTTTTATGAAGTGTTGTGACGCATTTTTCGTTTCTGCCGTCAGTCCTTCCGCTAGTATTTCTTCTTTCGCTTGCAGCAGAGCAACTTTTAAAAATGCTGCTTCTTCAATCACTGAATTTACAAGGGTTTTCTTGTCTTCGTCTTCGATCGCTTCGAATAATTCCGAAAGTCTTTTTTTCTCTTTCGTAATTGCCGCTTTTGTCAATTTCTTCGGTCTTTTTGCTTCTTTCTTTTCTGAATTATCTGAATTTATCGGCAATTTTTATCCCCCCTTCCTATGTGCGCGACCTTGCAGAGTAAAATGTACCTTACTCCCTCGGTTCTTTTTCTTTTCTTAAAATTTCTTCTACCGGGGGGAGTGCTGCCGCCGCAATCTGGATTCTGCTTTGAAATTATTCTGGATAATTATTATTTTTAATTATGTTTCCCTGTTTATCGAACCTATATCTTTTTACTTTTGCCTTGTGTTCTTTGTTGTGATGATCGTCGCACACTCCTTCTAAGTTATCGAACGATAACGTAATGCGTGGATCATTTATATTCTTCGGTGTTATATGTTTCTTATGGTGTATGATCTTGACCGGCTTCACGTCCTCAAGACTTCTCTTGCCTTCTTTAAATTCCCTCATGCACCTTTCACATATACCGCCACAATGCTTGTAGTATGCAGCGCGCGTCTTCTTCCACGCGTCGGAATTGTAAAAGGCTTTTGCATATTCCTTTGCCATGTTCTCCACCTATTGTACTTTAGTTCGCCGCCTGTTTCTGAACCGCTTTACTTCCTGCTGCCGCCGCGCTTTCTATAATTCCCAAGTGTTCCGCCACATAGTAACAAAACTCTTTCCGGTATTCATAGAACAGCCTGCGGCAGCAATATGTTTCCCCCAGCAATTCCCACGGCTGGTTGTACAGCAGGCTTTCGTAAATCTTCCCGATCATGTGCTGCCGTGCATTATCATCATACCCACATAGTCGCATATCTGCCTTTGCTGCTCTTATGGCTTCTTCCGCCCTTCTGTCAAACTCTGTTTGTTTTCCGGCTCTCTTCCGCTTCTGGCGCTTTGCATCTGCATGTATGATTGCTTTAACTATCTTTTTTGTATCATCGTCAAGTTTATACTGCTGCACGGCTGCACTCACTCCCCTTTCTGTTACTCTTCTAAGTCAATACCTTTCAAAAATTCTACCAACTCATGTTCCTTCATATCCTCTTTTCGCATGAGGAAAGCGGCCATTACACACGCTTCATTCTTCCAGTAAACAGCATGGGAATTTGTTCCTGCTGCCAGTGGTCCTTCAATGTACGATTCATACCCGAAATTCATTTCCTTTGGATCCACCGCGTCAATAAACAAATTATTGATTAACTGTGTTTCTCTTTGTTCACTCTCTGCTTGTAATACTCTGTATACCTTATCCCCCGACTGAACCATAACATTTGATACCTTGTAGCAATCCTTCGCCTTCTCTGCTGCCGCCGTAATATCCCAATATGTTTCTGGTATCTCGTATTGTATACCGCCCTCTTTCGTCGCTTTAAATAAGCCGCCGTCTTCTGGAAGTTCTCCGGTCAGTTCGATCACCGCTGCAAGACTTTTGTTCGGTAACGCTTCCCGCATGACTTCAATCCCCCAATAACTTCCGCAAAACAAAAGACGATCTTCTCTTCTCCCTACAGTCAGCCCGGCCCCTGTGTACGCCTGCTTGATTAATGCTCTAAACGCTTTCTGTGTTATAAACATATGTTTCCGCTCCCTTCCTGTGGTTTATAAAATTCACACGTTTTGCATGGTGTCCATTCTTCGCTAAACCCTTCGCAACGATCGAATGCTTTCGGCGCTTCTTCACAATTTATCAGATTGAAATTATCTGCTTTTGACAAATACCAGCGTATAATTTCCCTTGCTTCTTCCGCTCCGTATGCAACCTGTGTTTTGTAGTTCTGTGCTTCCAATAGTTGCATAAATTCTTTCTGTGCCTTTGTTACTTTTCCAGATCCGAATTTTAATTCTATGTACAACCCATGAAACCCACGTCTCGAAACTGGTAGTACGATATCCGGCACACCTGTCTTTAGCCCGGCGGCTTTTAGCAATGCGCCGTTTGTGCGTTTTCCTTCATTTGGAACATGGTGCAATAACTCTAATTCCGGCACAAATTGTTTGTTTACCTCCGCCCATTGGAACAATTTTATTTGTTCTGTAGTCTCTGACTGTTTCATGTTTCGCAAATTCATGTTTTACTATCCCTTCTTTCAATTTCTTACCATTCGTGCGTAAATGTAAAAAGCAGCATTTACACCGTTATATTTCACTTCTGCGTCCAAAAACTTATATCCGCTATACGCTTTTTCCATTTCTGCTTTTAACGTCTCATAATTTTTTGCCATATTCTCCACTTTTCTTTTTTTGAACTTTGAATAGCTTCTTGTGGGCGGATCCGGTTTTCTTAAATTTTTAGAAGAACACCAGCGCTTCGATCCATGCGGATTTTGAGAAACGTATGTTGCAAGTCCAGTTATCAAAAAATTGTCGTCCGGTTTTATGCGGCGTGTGTTTGGCCGATCACATTTTCCCCATAATGCTTCTAGTTCGTCCCTGTCAATTCCTTCACCGGTCATTATCATGTGGAAGTGGGGCCGTGCATACCCGTCAAACGCCAGAATATAGATATATTTTATGTTTTCCCTTCCCGCCCTCTTTTGCATTCTGTTTATTCGTCTGATAAAATTTTTGATATCTTTCCTTGCCCGCTCTTCGTTCTCCGGCATTTGGTCTTCATTCCACCCGAACGTGCACCATAAGTCACCGGTACTGAAATTTATATTTGCAAGCCGGATTAGATAGCGCCTTGAATTCTTATCATTCAGATTGTTCTGTGAAGGTTTTGTTTCTCTCTTTTTCTTCGTGTGCGGCACGTCTTCCCTGTTCAGAAATGACGGGTATATCTGCGCTTCCAATAACTCTTTTCCCGAAGTAGTGTTCCTTGATTTTGTTGTAGTTGTCCTGTATAGGCTTTCCACCTTACCTTCTTTCAGCAGTCGTTCCATTTCCCATTCTTCAAGCTTTGCCTGCTGCTGCTTCCATTCTTCTTCAAAATCCATACACAGGGGATTGTTACGCTCAAACTCTGTTCTTGCCTTTTTCTCTATCTCCTTTTTTAGATCCTGTTGGTATGCTTCTTCGTAATCGTAATTATCATAACGCCTTCTTCTCTTCATATATTCCCCGCCTTCCCCCTCTCCTTATATATCCTTTTTCTATCATGTTCCGTTTGTTAATACCCATTACAAGGACGTTTAAGAAAGGGTGATACTTATATAGGAAGAAACACGTGTTTGCTTCCGCTTCTAAATTGTGGTATTTTTTTCGCGGTCAACCCGCAAAATATCGGTCCCGTCGCTTATATATACCGCCTGCGGCAGCAATACAACTTCCTTCGTTTTCTGTGATGTAAGAATTTCAAACGTCGGCGCGGTTCCCCTGTGCTCTGGCGTGTACATGGCTTCGATTCTTATTTCGAAGTCGTCCGGCAAATGACTTGTGATATTCCTAAACTGTCCCAGCGTATACATTGTTCAAATCTCCTTCCAATAGTTCTTCGATTTCTGTCGGCAGCGTTCCAAAGATCCGGTGGCACTCCACCAGCGCTTCATATAATTTCTGATTTTCTTCACCGATCCGAATTACTTCTACTTCTTTTTCTCGCGTCCAGTCTCTTTGTTGTTCCAACATTTCTTCGAATGCTTCCGATCTGGCCTGTGCTTCTTCTGCTCGCTCATACGCTTCACAAATCTGTGTTTCTGTAGTTGTTTTTTCATATTCTGCTTGACAGACAGTTTCCACAATCACCGTTTGTTTCATTTTTTCATCCATACGCTCGCACTGTTCTATTTGTAATATAACTCTGCCTTGTACTTGCAATGTGTCTAAGTAATCAGCCCGGCAATATTCAAAACTGCTTTTTTCATGTATTTTATGCATTTGACTTTTCCTTTCCTTCTGGTATAATAAATATAGGTTAGATTTCCTAAACCGGATTGTTAAGGTCCCCGCCTTTTCAATCCGGTTTCATTTTACGTTTCTTCTCTTTTTCCACGTTCTCCTTCATGGATATACCCTACAATTTTTATCAACTCTTCTTCCTGCCCGATTGTAATTTCTCCAAATTCAGCCGCGGTTTTAATTGCCCCCGTAAAATATCCCGCTGCGAAGTCCAATTCCGATAACGTTTCAGTATTTACCATTACCGGAATATCTTTCAGAAAACAATCATGATTTTTCTTCATGCTTTCCCGCCGGATATGTCTTCTAAATATTCTGTAATATTGTTTCAGCGTTTTCATGGTTAGATATCCCCTTTCTTCAATTTTCCGTTTCGTCTACCGGGTTTCTGTATGGGTTTAATGTAACAAGTCCCGCCGCCTGCCGATATGGAACCGGGTTTACTGCCTTATCATCTATGTAAATATCTGCATTTACCTTTCGGCAGTCATTCCCGTATAATTCCACAAGCTCCGGTAAATTCTCATTAATCATATCGAAAAACAACCCGCGTTCCCGGCACCACTGAACAGCGTCTTCCAGCATATCTCCAGCCCGACAAGTCCAGAGAATCAGACGTGATCCGTTCAATTTTTCCAATTTCAAATGCTGAATTAACTTTTCGTTTGCTTCTCCGATTTCCGGCCATTTTGCTTTACAAAGTGTGCCGTCAAAATCGACCGCAATTACCGTATTTTTATTTAGATCCATTGTTATCACTCCTTATGGCTCGTATTGTTCTTTTATTTCCGGTACTCCGTGCGGGTAATTCGCTTCCATGTACCCGTCCATAGTTATTTCAACTTCTTTTCCGTTCCTGCCATCGTTGTAAATTACAAAAGTTCCATAAAAGGCATATACTCCGCCGTCGTGGGTATATACCACAATCCCGCCTGTGTCGCATGGCTCCGGCGTTTCTATTTTTAACGGCTTTACTTCGGTTTTCTTTTCTTGACGCTGCACATTGTTTGTGCTTTGTGCTGCCACAAAAATAAGTGTTGCAGTAATTACTATGGCAAATACCGAAAGAATTAAGATTAGCCGGTTTTCACTTTCCCTGTACTTTTTACGCATTATCCCACTTTCCTTTCCGAAACGACCGGCGTTGTCATAGTTGAAATGTTAATTGGCTTCATTTTTTGAATTGCTTCTTTCAATTGTGCTTCGTCTTCAATCCCCATTTTTTTTAATGCAATTTCAATGTTTTCCCGTTTCTTCATACTCGGCCGCTCCTTCCTGTGTCTGGCTTCTGTCTGTGCAGAAAAAACTTTCTTCACTTACAATCGCTTTTCTCGCCATTGCTGCCGTCTGTATCGCTTCAACTGCAAGATTTACAGCCGTGTTATAGATTGCTTCCAACTCCTTTCGAGTCTCTTCCTGTGAGTGATTTTCTTTTGTGCCTTTCCAATAATCACCAACCATGCATTCTAAATTCTGCATTTCTTCTTGTGCTTCTTCAAATTCTTCCAAAATAACCCCATATGCTTCGTGTTTTCCGTTAAATAACGGAAACTTTTCATTCGCTGCTGCCAGTTCTTTTTCTGTTAGCTGTAAAACGTCACACTTTATTGCGTCCATATATTCACCTTTCCTTCAAATTTTGAAAAATGTGTGCTATTATATCTGTTGTCCAGCCGTTTCCAATTGCTTTTTCCCTTACGCTTCGTGAAGCTTTAACAAATGTTCCGTCTTCTTCCATTAAAAATTCTGTATAACCAACTGGAAGTGTTTGTAATTTTTCCAATTCAGACATTGTAAACTTTCTTATTATTCCGTCTTTAAAACAGCCAAAATTACATACGCACGTTAATGTTGGGGCTTTTTGTTTTAAGACGCGTCCACGTCTACTTTTTGATAAAGGAAAACTTATATTTATCCCGTCTCCGTCTTCTGCTACAATATACCCTTGCTTTGTCGCTTGTTTGATTCTTACTTCGCCATTTTCTACATATACGAGGTTCCTTGAATTTTCAGAAAAACATGGTTCGAATAGAATTCCATCCTTTTCTATGAGTCCAGAAATCTTCACCCGCCAATCCAAAACATCTGATAATTTTATATTCTTATCTTCTGGTTGTTTTACTCCTTCGATATTGGTCCAATAGTTTCTTTCGCGCATTGCTGCACTTACCTTCTTACTATCAATCAATATGGGGGGCACTCCAATATACTCCGTAATGACGTTACGCCATTCGTGCGCCATTAATACATTTTCTAACATGAACTTTATTTTGGGATTTTTTTCTCTTAGCAAATTTAAGATTTCTATGAATTTAAAAAATAATTTACTTCTAGGATCTTCGAAATTCATGCCCAGTCCCGCACGCGAGAATCCTTGACATGGACTTCCCCCGATTAGTAAATCGATAGTTGGCAATTCATCTACGTTTATTTTGTTTACGTCGCCTAAGTAAGTTATATCCTTCCAATTTGCTTTAGAGATTTTAATTGCATTTTTATCTATTTCCGACGAAAAGTAATTACTTATTTTTATACCGGCCTTGTACAACGCAAGTCGTCCTGTACTTATCCCATCAAATAATGACAATACATTCATTTTTGTACTTAGAGTAAAGATATCTTTATCGGTCGACCAAACCTCTTACTCCTTTCCATTTTTTAATCAACTAAATCAAATTTTTATTTCATGGTACAATTTCATTTGTAAATCCGAGAAAATATAATCTGGCATTTCGTCTGGTTCTAATGGTGGGAGAAGCCCGCGCGTCTCCCATTCTTTGTGTCGTATTTCCGGTACTGCTCGGAAATCACAAATTGTTTCTTCCGCATATTCTTTTGGCCAGTTATCTTTCCACCCTGCAAAAATTGTATTTCCATTTTTTATGATTCTTATCCTGTCTGGGCCATGAAGCAATTGCATGAGATCTTTTACTTTCATTTTTCTATCCTCGACTTAATAAATCCAAATTTTGAATATTAGTTTCATTACATTTTCTTTGTTCTTTTTCGGCTCGATATGCTTTACTTCACGCGGCAGTAAATCTTCATAGTCCCGAATCTTTGCTGCTTTATCTCTGAAAACCGGTTCGGTTTCGTCCTCTTCGACCACTTCAATAATTTGTGCCGGCCCAACCAGCGTTAAAAACTTGCTTAAAGGTAAATTCATTTTTTCCATTGGCACTTCTCCTAATTGTTTATATATATCAGTTTAGTTTTTCCACCAAATCAAAATCAGTTCTTAAATGGCTACATCCGTCTGCAATAAATCTGCATTCCTGATTGTCATATACTCTTTTCAATTCTTCTACTGCTCCGTCCCCATCTTCCGCTTCTACCTCAATAACATAGGCATATACCTCTTTCACAATTCCTCTATATCTCGGCATAATGTTCCTCCTTAAATCCTAATTTCCACTGTCTCTTCGATTTCTTTCTTTTCTCCTATGATTTTATGCGGGGGAGAAATCCCCCGGTCCCCCTTACGGCTGCGCCGTTAAAGGCATTTCGCAAGAAAGGCCCGGCGCGATGAGCCAACTCGCATACCCGGCGGAATTGGCGAGGTTCACGTAAAAGCCGCAAATCGCACCGCTGCTCGCGGCGCCGCCAACGAGCGCTACTTCTGGTTCGTCTTCTGGATCCGCGCTTGCAAAATTGCATGTATAAGTATTTTCTGTCCCGTCGAAGGCCATTGCAAAACGACCGTATTTTGTCATTTTGGTTTCATTTACAAAGCCATAGTCAAAACCCTTGTTTTTACAGTTTGTAGCGATTTTATACCCCTCACCTGTAAAATTGTACGGTCCATGCATTTTTACAAGATATTTTCCTTCGTTACATATCAGTCCAAGGCAACGCGTGAACTGATTTCCCCACAAGGCTTCAACGTGAAATACTTTCACCTGTTCTTTCCCGTCATTCGTCCCGAAAAACTGCCCTTTCTTCAAAAGTCTGCCGCCGTTGTATACTTCTCCTGTGTTTGAATTTCCGACTCCGTATGCTTTCCGAACATTTTCTGTTTTTCCCATTATCATCAATAATGAAATAATATAGTTGTACTGGCTCCATGTAAGACCGTCCCATGATTTCCCGTTCATTTCAATCGCTTCTGCTTCGTCATACGCTGACTTGTGCGCAATTGGTTTTAAGTTACTAATTGATCGTGCTTTTCCTTTTTCTAACCCCGGCGTGAATAATCTGTAGTAAAATCCGTTTTTACGCTTACCGTCTTTTCCTTTCCTGTGGAACGCTTTGTAGTGCTTATTCCAGCGCACATTCGACCAGATTATATATTCGTCCGTGTCCGTCTCATACTGGCATAACCAGCCACCAATAAATGCTGCCATTGCATTTCCGGCAAAATTCAGATCCCACACTTCCGACGCGGATCCGTCCACCTTCTTTGAATAATCATTCGGATTGAGTTTATATGCTTCTGTACCGTCATACTTCACCATACACGGGTAATTTTTATCCGGTGCAGCAAATCCAATACCTTCCCATGATCCATAATTAAAAACGTTGTTTGTGTAGTCCATTGCGGCCGGTGTCATTCCTTCCGCGTCGTAAAGGTATGTAACACGATTTTCTGGATCCTTTTCATTTTTCGCAATTCTTATTCCGTATCGAACGGGCCGTTCTGCAAGGGATCCGTCCTCACCAAAATTCGTCGCCGCTTTTATCTCCACTTCTGCGTCTTCTTTCGGGAATTGCCCGATTGACTTCGCCAGATCTTCGATTACTTCTGCGTGCTCTCTTATAGCCTTCACTTTTGCCATAAGTTCTTCTGTATTAAATTTCGCGTTAATTTCAACTGTGATTGTTGCGCTTTCTTCTTCTACAAGCGCGGCTTTGCGCTCTTCGTTTGATATCCTCATATTATTTTCCATTGTTCAATCTCCCTTCCGGTTTAATTAAAAGGTCCCCCTGCTTTGATTACTGCAAACGCTGTATAAGCAAAAGCCCATAATGCTACGATTCCAACTAACACTACTAAAATTCGTTTGTTTTTCTTAACTGTTGGATCTCCCAGCGCATAAATAATTAAAATAAAATCAAGTCCTATGTATGACAATGATCCTATTAACAGGATCAAATAAAGAAATAATTTGATTTGTAGTTCCATTTGCCTTTCCTCTTATCTGCTTTTCGACCCCTTATATAAAATCTGTATAGTGGATGTGTTTTTGTAAGGCGACTTTGCACATGATCCGCCGGGTGTTTATTTGTCGGGAACACTCCGAAACCTTATCAGCTTTCACATTAAAAGCTGAAAACTTGTTGACAATCATGGAACCTTTTTAAGCGTTATTGTTCTCCACCGCTGCCCCGCTTTCACATTAAAAACCGGGCCGAAAACTTGTTGAACGATACCAAATATACAGATTTTATATAAAGGGCCGATAAAGCCTTGTTGTACGCCGCCTGCTGCCGTGGTATAATCACGATATAAAAACATGAAAGGCGGTGTTGTTATGGATAATGTTATTGTTTCCGTCTCCGATCTTCTCAAAAAAGTTGAAGAACTGCACAAAGACGGTATGGAATATGTTGAATTATCAGTTCTTGAACCGGAAGAAGAAGATCTACCGGTTAGTTTGTGGTTTGAAGCATACAAGTCGCCTATGCTTGATATGGGTGTCGATTATGAAGGAATCGACGTCATAGAAGATCTTGACTGATAAGTTTTATCTTCAATCTTCATACTGTATCGAAGCCGCGGCCGCCCACTGCGGCTTCGCTCATGGTTAATTCTTCTAATTGTCTTTCTGAATTCTTTCAATTCATCTTGTGTCAGCCTTGAATCCTTGTTTTCAGTATTTTCTGGTTTGTCTTGTTGTAATGTGCCATTATCAGCCGCACTTCTTCCGGTTTCCTTAAACTGAATTGTGATTGTGATATCGGGTATTTTCCCGTATAAAAGTCTATGTAATTTTTCAGCGACTTTTATTTCGTCTTTCATTCCCACATGTAACTCTCCTTTCTTTGGTTTTACGTGTTAAACCATTTAGTCAAAAAAAATTTCACTTACTTTTCTATCTAATGCAAGCGCAATTTTTTTTAATGTGTCCGTTGTTGTTGTCGTTGTCCTGCCCGTTTCAAGTCCGTTTATAATACTACGCGCTACGCCGGACTTTTCCGCAAGTTCTGATTGTGTCATTCCTGCATTTTCTCTGATTTCTTTAATTTTGTAGCCCATGCTCTAATCTCCTTTCATATTTATTCTTGCGATACCATGAGATTAACACATTAAACCACTTGTGTCAATATATTAAACACATTAAATTTAATTTGTTAAACCATTTTTGTTTAATGTATTGACCTTTTTTTTCATATGTTGTATAATATGTTAAACAGAAAGAAGGTGATACATTGACTTTAGGCGAAATAATCAAACAATATCGCGCCGAACATGATATGAGTATGAGGGAATTTGAAAAAATAAGCGGAATTAGTCGTGGCTACCTTTCTATGTTAGAAAAAAACGAACATCCTAAAACAAAAAAGCCCATAACTCCTTCTGTTGATATAATTAGACAGGTTTCCCTTGCAATTAATGTTCCTTTTGATAGAATCTTCGATTTAATGGAAGGAGAGGCGGTTTCAATCGCTACGAAAGAAAATTTTCAATTGTCTCCATTAGAAAAAGAAATTATATTGAGATTTAGACAGCTCAGTAACGGTGAACGTGATATGATTCTACGCTCTTTGGGCGTGGAAGAAAAAGGGGACGCGGAAAGAATGGCATAAATTATCGGCATAAGAAAAACAGTAATATTATAGAAATTGATTTTCGAAAATAAATGCGCCCCACGGCGGCAACCGTGAAGCGCTTTAGATAGATTGTTACCCGTCAACCCGTGGGGCTGGCTTTGATAACTCCCTTAACAGTGTTATTATAGCATAAGCCCCCTAAATTTTGAAGGGCTTATTTTTTTACGCCCTTTTTTAAGAAAGGTGTGCTATTATGGCTTATGCTAAATTACTAAAATCTGGCCTTCTCCCGGATCCGTCGTCAAATGTTCAGATTATCGCGCTATACGTCCGTGTTTCTACCGGCTATCAAGTAGAACGTGACAGCTTACCTTTTCAGAAGAAAGAGCTTCTAAACTACTGTAAACACATTCTTCATGCTAATATGGATTTTATAGAAATATTCGAAGATGCAGGGCGATCTGGCAAAAATACAAAACGACCCGCATTTGAACGTATGATGAAAAAAGTTCGTGAAGGTCTTGTTTCTCACGTTATTGTATACAAAATTGATCGGATCACACGTAATCTTGTTGACTTTTCGTTAATGTATAATGATTTCAAGTATACCCGTGTTGCCTTCATTTCTCTATGCGAGCAATTTGACACGTCTTCCGCAATAGGTGAAGCCGTACTTAAAATTATACTTGTCTTTGCAGAACTCGAACGAAAAATGACTTCTGAACGTGTAAAAGATATTATGTTGAATCGCGCACATGAAGGAAAATGGAATGGCGCACGCGTTCCGTATGGTTGGGATTCGGACACTGAAAATCAATTTCCGAAGCATCATGAAGTGGAAGCTGTTTTCGGGCGTTTAATGTATGATATGTACAAAGATACTCATTCAACTTGCAAAGTGCGTGATTATAACAATACGCATGATGTACCAACTAAGCGCGGCGGCGAATGGACTTCTAAAACTGTTGCTGATTTTATAAGAAACCCTATGAATCGCGGTGATCTTCGCTATAATTATCGCGAAAGTGCCCGTGGCCGGAAGAAACCAGAAAATGAAGTCGTGTACGTGGAAGGTGCGTTTCCGCCCCTTGTTGACCCTGCCTTGTGGGATGAATGCAACAAAATCATGGACGAAAATAACCGGCGTAAATCTTCTAATTCTTTCTTTACCGTCCGATCTAATTGTAATATTTTTGCCGGTCTTTTGATTTGTGGAGAATGCGGCGCTAATTTCCAAGTTACTAAAAAGGATCGACGTCGAAAAAATGGCTTTCAGCCGTCTTTGTATGCCTGCGGTGCAAAACATCAAAAGAGGTCTTGTACTGCCGCCGGGTGTAGTGATGTTACAATCGGCCCATTTGTACTTAATTATATTGCTGCTATGGTGCAAGCTACAAACGAACGATCTAAAATTCGATCCCCGGAAGAATTAGAATCCTTGCTTCTCTCGCGCCCGGAATTCGCCCAAATCGCCGGTATAGCGACCGAAGGGTTAAATAATACCTTCGTAATGCTTTCCGGCCGTCCTGCTGCCGCTGGCGGCTCTTATTCGCCGTCGTTGTTCTCTTCTTCTGCTCCGAGTGCGTCCGCTGCTGATATAGAAGAGTTAAAACAGAAATTGGCACGCATAACCAGAGCACAAGAACGTTTGAAGAATGTATACCTTTTTGACGATAATGCTATGAGCGAAAAAGAATATCTTGAAACAAAAACAACGCTTGATCTTTCACGAATTGAAACTGAAAATATGATTCAAGATCTTCTAAGCGGAACTTGCGCTTCTTCTGATGATGATACAGAATTTTTAAAGTCCGCTTCTTCCTTCCTGCTGACTCACGAAATACAAAACGGGCAGCATATAAAATATAGTGATTTTGCCGCATGTGTCGAAGAAGAGGTATTGAAGGATTTTATAAACCTTGTCATAGACCATATCGTAATCGTTGGCGGCCGCCCTATTGAAATTGTCTTCAAGAATGGGTTGTCTCACAAATTCTTATACCGTGATTAAATTTACATTCGTATATAGGTATGGTAAAATTTAATGTGAAAGGTGGATTCACATTATGAAAAAGAAAATACTATACGAAGTGTCTATGTCAATACTTGCGGTTGCTGCTGTTATATTGGCCCTTTTGGATCTTACAAAAGGGCTTCTTTCATGGCAGATCATAATAGATAATATCATATTATTAATTTTTGTCTTTGACTATTTTATTCGTCTGTTTTTATCGAGTGACAAAAAATTATTCCTTAAAGATAATATACTTGATCTAATTGCCATAATTCCTTTTAATTCAATTTTTAGAGCATTTAGAATATTCAAATTGGGAAAATTAGTTCGCCTTATTAAATTAACAAAATTCACTAAATTAACGCGGTTCTTTGCATATCTATTTCGCTTTTTAGATAAAATCAAATCATTTATTGATACTAATGGTTTTAAATATATGCTTCTTATTACTGCGTTTTTCATTGGTATCGGCGGTGTATTAATTCATTATGCGGAAGGCATGAGCATTTCTGACGGTCTATGGTGGGCCTTTGTTACAGCTACAACTGTGGGTTACGGTGATATTTCCCCCGCCAGTCCTACCGGTCGTTTAGTCGCTATGGCTCTTATGCTTGTAGGTATCGGACTGATCGGCTCACTGACAAGTACGATTACCAGTTTTTTCTTCAATGCAAGATCTCGGAAAAGGAACTTCGAAAGTGAAACTATCGAAAACATAAAGAACCGTCTTGATGATATTAAAAGTTTATCTGACGAAGAAATTGACACGATATGTTCTATTCTAAAAACATTAAATAAATAATCAAAAACCCAACTTGCAAGTTCTTTTTACAGGTTGGGTTTTTAAATCCCTTTATTCATGCGGGTTTAGGCCGTCTCGTATGCCGGGTTCATTAGGCAGCCGAAGGTATTTACACAAAAAGTCAGGGGCCGTCCCAGATCCTCGCTTTTTTCCTTTACAAGCATGCGTGCTTTTTTCATGAAATAATATTGGCGGTCCGGTTCAAGAACCGGCGCTTCGCCGCTTATATCTATATTTCCCAGAATTTCTTCCAAATTTTCCTGATTCATTCCATATCCTTTCCAAAATGCGTTATCAAAACATTCACGACTTATTTTACTATAACAGATTTTAATTTTCAATCATTAAAATTTACATAATATCGGAACAGAAAACGAAAAAAGGTCGGAATGTATCAAATTTTGTCATACATCCAACCTTTTTCCTGTGTTCTTATCTCTTTATCCGGACAGGGTCCTGCCCTTTTCTTTTATGTATAGGCAGTCATACTGCCTGATGCGTCTAATGTTTTGTTTTAAGCCCGTATTTAGCGCCCAGATTGGTGACAGTGCCGTCTTTTTCCTGGATGTCAATGTTGTCCAGCTGGGAACGCATATTCATACGGATGGTGGCAATGTACTCTGTGCGAAGCTTTTTCTGCTCTTCTTTCTCCTCTGGGGTCAGTTCTGTGACCTTTGACTTTCTTGCAAGTTCATTGATCCTGTCAATCTGTTCCTGTTTCATGTGTATAGTCTCCTCTCATCTGTTTATCAAGGGGCGGCATCAAAGCTTTTGGATAATGTCATCAAGATAAAAATCTTCTTTTTTGTCCGATAAAAACAAAGTGCCATGATTTCTTCCCTGCATAATTTTATGTATCACGTGGAAATCTTCGCCATTGGCGATGACCATATCAGCGCCCGCGCTGGTTGCTATATGGGCCGCTGTCAGTTTGGTTGCCATACCTCCTGTTCCCACAGAGCTTCCGCTGCTGCCCTTGGCCATTTTCACCAGGTGGCTGTCTATCTTTTCCACAATATCAATAAATTCGGCATCCGGATTCTGATTGGGGTCATCTGTAAAAAGTCCGTCGATATCAGACAGCAGGATCAGCATATCCGCATTCACCAGAGCTGCAACCAGTGCGGAAAGCGTATCATTGTCACCGAACTCAATCTCATCTGTGGAGATGGTATCATTCTCATTTACAATGGGGATTGCACCCATGTCAAAAAGTTTATGGAATGTGTTCATGGCATTCACTCTTGTGGCGGTATTGATCATCGTGTATTTTGTCATGAGCACCTGGGCAGCCGTCTGATTATATTCGGCAAAAAGCTTCTGATAGATCATCATAAGCCTTGCCTGTCCAACTGCAGCACACGCCTGCTTTTCCGCCAGTTCTTCAGGACGCCTGTGAATTCCCATGGCACTTCTCCCCACTGCGATAGCACCGGAGGAGACCACGATCACATCCTTGCCCTGATTGTGAAGATCTGCCAGTTCCCTTACCAGGATTTCCAGTTTCGTGAGATTTAGACGGCCGGTGGCCTCATGGGTCAGGGAGGAGGAGCCGATTTTTACCACGATCCTCTTTTTATCTTTTAATTTTTCTCTTATGTTCATTGCTGATCACTCCATTGTTTTCATGTCCTCTTATATTACACCATTTTTATAGGTTCGTCCAGAGGCGCTTTTTCTTTAGCTGGAATAATTCTCAAGAAAACTATAAAGCTCATCTGTCCCTACAATCTCCTTGCCTCCCAGGACTTCAGCCTGTTCTTCGCTGGGCAGTGCCTCAAGGGGGATATCCGTGTATTCAAAGACTTCCTTCCCGTCCTCCAGATAGACAACAAGACTGCCGTTTTCCATACGGACACAGTAGCGTGTCTCCTTGTCTGAAGCGGTTACGTCTCCCAGTTCCTGCCTCAGCACCACCTGATCATCCGCATAGGAGGACACCCGGTAGCGTTCCTTGACCAGTTTCCCTGTCTCGGAATTAAAGGACTCAAAGACATAGTCACTGTCCCTGGAAAAGGGGTTTGCGGAAACCTGTTTTCCCATCAATGCGCTCTCCTGCTCCAGACGGTTCATCCGGTCCCTCAATGAGGAAAGCTGATAACTCAGGAAAAACCCGCAGCTTAGGAAAAAAATGGCAAAGACAAAGCCGATACTATAAAAAATTCTTTTCATGAAAGAATCACTCCTTTATTCATATAAACTATCTATGAATATTAGTATCGGCCTTTTTTTCCACTTTATTCAGTTATTCCCTGCAATTTCAAAACTCTGTAAAACTTTCTCTATAGAACCTGTTTTTCTCTATTGAACTGACGTATCCGCCGCACCGGAATCTTCCGTTATCTCTCCCGATGCTTCCGCTTGTTGGACGGCTTCCGGATTTTCTGCTGCGTCCGGGTTTTCCGATGCTTCAGGAGCAGCTGGTTCCGGTCCTGCGATCTCCACCTGATCCGCATTGGTATCCTGAATGATGCAGATCCAGGTTTTTCCGGGGTTCAGGGTGATCTCATTGCCGTTTGCGTCATAGTAGTGGGTTGGCTCCCATTCGGAATCTTTTTTCCAGGTAATGTCAATGGCCTGGCCCTCTGTAATATATTTTCCGCTGCCTCCGGCCATAACATTGATATTCAGATAACCGTTTTCATCATAATTTTCCCACGGGCAATACTGGAGAATTACATTTTTATAGGCCAGCTGGCCGCCGGTCAGCTCGTCGATCTGGGGCGCTCCGTACTGGGAGCGGTAATAGAGCTTATCCTCCGCATTATAGTCAAACCAGGGATTATTTACTGAATAGTGGGGCTTTATCAGTGTTGCCGGTGTTCCGCCTGCGGGAGCTGCCTCTTTGCCCACCCACGCAAACTGGAAATGACCTTTGTAATCAGCAGAATACTCCTGGCTGTAGCCATTGATTTCCATACCTTTCTGCAGTCCCGCAAAGCTGGTGTATGCATTGTGAGGTGCCACGCGGTCTGTGGTGCGGTAGTAAACTTCTGCGCCGTAGCCTGAAAGTCCGCTCAGATTGTTGACTTCCGGAAGTTCCAGATAAGGAAGGGCGTAAGCAGCCTGCCCGAAATGGGCATAGATAGCTTCAAATTCCATTGCGTAGAAAATATAATAATCCCTGCAGCTTCTTACGGAACCGATTTTCTCCAGATTGTCGTAATCCTCGAAAATGCCCATAAGCCTTGTTATGCCTCCCTCCACCGGGGCTTCATACACCACGCCGGCATTGGCGATCCCCGCCTGGGGAACAGCCGCCTGAATATTGTTCAGCATAACAGCCACAGGTCTTCTCTGGCCTATGGCGGGACTGACATACTCACCTGTGAGATAGCTTTTCATCATACCCTCGGGAATCTGTTCTGTCTCAGGCTCTTTGGGCTGCAGTACAATTTCCTTAACCTCTTCTTTTTCCTCAGGTTCCTTAACAGTCTCCTGTGGAATCTCTTTTTTCTCAGCTTCTTTCTTTTTCCCGCATCCTGCAAGCAGTGTGGATGCACAAACAGCTCCAACCAGCAGCCATGTGAGATATTTTTTTGTTCTCATAACATTCCTCCAAATTCTTATCTGCGGATTCCCAGCCCCTCAAGGATGGCTTCCTGTTTTGTTTCCATGACAGCAGCCTCTTCTTCTGACATATGGTCATACCCCATCAGATGCAGCATACTGTGGGCAACCAGAAATGCAAACTCACGCACTGACCCGTGTCCAAACTGTTTGGCCTGTTCCAGCATTCTGGGTACCGCGATCATGATATCCCCTAAAATCAGCTCCCCTGTTTCAGGATGGAAGGCGTCCCCGGATTCCTCCGCAAAGGAAAAATCTCCGGGTGTATCATAATCCAGCATAGGGAAAGACAGCACATCTGTCACTCGGTCTATCTCCCGAAATTCCCGGTTTGTCCTTTGAATGTCCTCATCCGTTGTGAGGACCAGGCTCACCTCAGCCTCATATGGGCAGTTCTCGGAATCCAGAGCTGCTTCCACAACCTGCCGGGCAATGGTTTCATAGTCAAACTCCACATCACCGGGATATTCCTTGTCAATATTCAGTGTCATACAATTTCCTCCCCATTATTCTCATTTGTGTAAATTTTCGGTACACGCGCAGTAGCTTTATTCTATTTTTTGACAATCTTAAACCAGTTTATTATACACCTTTTGCGGCTGCTCTGTAAAGCCGCATTTCGTCCGCATAAATCGCTTCCCGGGATAAGGAACAGTGCTCCTCCCGATACAGCGGCCTGTGCGCTGTGATCCCTTGGAGATGAAAAAAAGTCCGGCAGACCGGACTTTTTTCTATCTTCTCTTTAACTTTGACTGCCTTGGCGCCTGACTTGGCCGCTTATCCGCCTCCGCCTTTTCAAAGGCTTTGACAATATCTTTCACGATCCTGTTCCTTACAACATCCCGGTTGGTCAGTCTTAAGGCAGCGATGCCGTCAATGGAACCCAGAATCTGAGCACATTTTTCAAGCCCTGAGTCCTGGGCATGGGGCAGATCGATCTGGGTCACATCCCCGGTCAAGACCATTTTTGAACCTTCTCCTAATCTGGTCAGCGCCATCTTAAGGGTTGCAAGACTGGCATTTTGACTTTCGTCGATTATGACCCGCGCCCTGTTCAGGGTACGGCCGCGCATATAAGCCAGTGGAGCAATTTCGATATCACCCCGTTCACGGTACTTATCAGCTCTCTCTGCGCCCAGAAGATCATGAAGCGCGTCATATAAAGGCCGCAGATAGGGATCCACTTTCTGAGCCAGGTCTCCCGGCAGGAATCCAAGCCGTTCTTCTCCCGCTTCGATCGCCGGACGACTCATAATGATACGTTCGATCTTGCCCTCTTTCAGTTCCTTTACAGCCTGTGCGACTGCCAAAAATGTCTTGCCGGTTCCGGCAGGCCCGATGCAGATAGTCACCACATTGTCCTGCAGCGCTTTTACATAGTTTTTCTGGCCAAAGGTTTTACACCGGATCGGGACGCCCTTGTTCGTCAGAGCCACAATATTGTCCATGGCTTTAAAGGTGCTGTCCAAATCTCCGTCTTTTGCCTCTTCAAGTATTCTGTAAACAATATCCATGTTCAGGGCTTCCCCGCGGCTGTGAAGTTCCATCAGTGAATTGACTACATTGGCAGCCACGTTCACATTCTCTTCTCCCTTGATCTCCACCTTTGAATCACGTAACCCTATAGAAACAGACAGGGCCTTTTCAATATTCCTGATGTACTCGTCCTGCGTTCCGAAAACGGCCTGTTGCTGGTCCATGGTGTCAAAATCTATCTGTTCTGTATGCAAATACATTCTACCTCGCTTTCCTGTTCGGATATAAAATCTTAAAGCAACGGTTCCGTACAACCCGGTCACAAGCAAAATGTCATCTGAGACTGCCCTTGGGGACGGGCGTTTTTCCTGGCTGCGAACGGTCTTTACAGTCAGTGCAGTAACCGGGCTGTCCTGCTGGAACCATTACATCTTAAATCTCATTATAATAAAAAAAAGCTGCTATTTCAAGTGCTGTATTTCTTCATGTTTGCCATTTGTGTTTACAGTTTCACATGTTTTCTATTATTGTACAAAAAACTACATTTTTAGCAGTCTGGAAAACAGGAATAGTTTTTTCTATAAATATTTTGCTTTATTGTTTGCAGAGGAATTGCTATTTATCCTTTTTGGTACTAGATTTTAATGAAGTATACCAGATAGAAAGCAGAGATGTGATCAATTCATAAGTAAAACTGCTATTTCAGCGGCAAGCAAAATCATCAAAGCAGGTATGACCGCCGGTACTGTGCCCACAACTCCGGCAAGCAAAAGCATAGCCGCAGGAACGATGTACTTTCTCGGATGATGCCATAGATCACTTTCGATTTTCCAGCCCCGGATGGGATAAAACCATTCCAGCAAAACAGAAAACACAGCACTTTGCAGTGAAAAGAAAACAGCAGTCGCTGCTGTCACACCGGTAACACCGCCGGCCTGTATCTGCAGGCTGCAGAGAAAGATCATATCCGCAGTCAGGCTGCACAGAAAAAGAAACAGGCAGTATGGTACACAAAATGCTTTCTTCTGGCCCGGCAGGAAGCGGACGGCTTGCTCCAGTGAAGGGTCACAGGACAGCAAAATACAGACAGGCGTATTCAGAGACAGAATAGCAAAGCAAATAGGGACAAAGAACATGTTTTCCATCTTTCCAAAAAAGACAGGCAGCACACAGGCAACACACCACATGATTGCCGTATTTATCAGGAAATTTTTGTGGTCTTTCAGGTACCGAAAGAGATAACGCCGGACAGAATAATGCCTGTGGCTTTTTAGTGTTCGGCCGCGCACGCTCTCCCTAAGACAGAAGGAATATCCGTCCGCGGTTAGTAAAAGCAGAAATGCAGAGATACTATAAGCAGCCATAATGGGAAAAAAGCTGGGTTTCTCCCATCCAAAAAAAACAACGGCAGTGAATGCGGCTGCCCAAAGGACACCCATATACCAATATCTTCTCAATGGAAAAATACCCGCAGTCATAAGAACTGCATTGACGGCACAAAGGATAATTCCCATAAGCTTTGCCGCATTCCAAACCGTCACAGCCAGTAAAACTGCCAGAAGCACTGCTGTCTTCGTCAAAAGGGTATAGGTACCCAGAGCAGTTATATACGAAAAGACAAATGCATTTCTATCAAAAGGAACCATAAGCATATTCTGCATATAAGCCGTGTTATCGTGAGAACAGAGAGCCTGCCACATGACACCGGTAGTAAAGGCAAAAACTGTTAAATACAAAATAACTGGTGCAATCTGTATCCTGAAACCGGAAATTCTTAATCCTGAAAAGACGATCATACAGATGAGAAGTGTCTTTATCAGTCTTTCATATTTCTCACCGAATAATTTTTTCGCAAACGCCTTAAACATCATATTCATAACGCAGGGCCTCCCGAATGTCAGCGGCATTGATCTCACCGCCCTTGAAAATATTCCGTACTGCTCCATCTTCCAAAACAAGAACCTTGTCAGAGGTCAGAGTGATACTTTCCAGAATGTGAGAAGAAAACAGGACCGTGCCGTACTCCTTATAACAGGCCATTTGCCGGTACAGATATTCTGTACTCTGAAAGTCCAATCCATTAACCGGTTCATCCAACAAAAGCAGTTCCGGCTTTAACGCAAAGGCAGTGATCAGAAATACCTTCTTTCGGCTGCCCGCTGAAAGGTCTTTCAACAGAACATTAGTGAATTCTTCAAAGTGAAACCCGTGCACGAGTTGGGATACATCTGGCAGTGTTTTTCCATAAGCCGCAAAGACATAGGTCAGATACTCCTGAAATGTGAAATACTGAAAGGAATTGTCCTCAGAAAATACAGTATAACGGCAGGTCTTAAAATCCTTGTCACGAAGTTTTGCGGGATGACCCAAAAACCGGATACTATCCGCCCGGAAGGTTGGGATCAGACCGGATAATGTTTTTAAGAATGTGGTTTTTCCCGCCCCATTCAGCCCGATCAATCCCACCACTTCATGGCTGTCCAGTTCTATATCAAAATGAGACAATACCATTTTTTTGTTGTCGTACCAGACATCTAAATTTTTGACTGACAAAAGAGGAGTTTTCATGTTATCTGCCCCCTTTGTCTTCCTTATCTTTTTTCCCTGTGGTATAAGCAGAATACAGGAAAATGCCCCCTAAAAGCAGATAAAGCCCTGCCATTTCAAGACTGCCGGATACCCCGCTTATGATCGCCGCTGCTATCCAGATCGCACCTAAAGTCCAACGGATATATATGTGTCGCATGATCATTTCCTCCTTATATGATTATTTATTGTGTCTATATCATAGCTGAAAAAGAAGGTGTCTGCGAAAATGTCCGTATTCGGCAGGTTTTTGTCCATGAAAAAGCTGCAGGGCGTGTAAACGCTTTGCAGCTTAAAGTATATTTATTCTTTTGTCGTTACACCGTGGTAAGATAACGTGGCAACTGCCCGGAATGTACTGTCTGTATAGGAGGTCTGTACCGTGCCCTCATATTTCTCCGCGGCAGTCTGTGCGCTTTTCAGACCCCAGCCATGCAGTTCCCTGTCCTTTTTGGTTGTCTTCAGGGAACCATCTTCTTTTTTGGGCAGAACCGCAAAACTGTTTTCAACTTTTATGACCAGCATCTGATTGATGCGGCGAATGGTAAGCCGGATGAAGCGGTGTTTTGGATCCGCTACTTTCCGGGAGGCTTCCAGGGCATTATCCAGCAGATTTCCCAAAATCGCGCACAGATCAGCACTTTTTATATTGGTATGACGGGGAAACTCAACCTGCACCTGTAAGGGTACGCCGCTTACTTTGGCCGCAAGCGCTTTGCTGTTGATCAGATAGTCTGCGGTTTCATCCCCTGTCCATACGGCATCTGCCATCTCCTGCACCGGTGATTGTAATTCATCCAGATACTGCACTGCTTCTTCTGTTTTTTTATGAGAGAGAAGCTGACGGAGCACACCGATATGATTATGAAAATCATGAAACAGCTTCGCGTTGGCGGCATAGGCATTGTTCAGCGCAGTATAATCATGTTCAAGTAATTCGGCCTGTTGGGATTTTAACCGGGCAAGCTCCTTTTCTGCCTCGTAATGCCGGTTTATGTTAAATACCAGAACAGACATCATAAGTACAGACGCCAAGATCGTCCACATATACAGGGTATCATCTGCAATAGAAAGTACCGACTGTTCAGATAAAGTTATGACTGCAAGAAATCCCGCCAGGACGATCACAGAGGTACGTCGAAAAGCCTCTTTTTCTGTCATATCACGATGCCCGGAAAGATAAATTTCCAAAACGATCAGCAGTCCATGCAGCAGCCACACTGCGGTCTGACCCTCTCCTGTTCTATAGTCAAGATAAGCCGGGGAGGAAAACAGCACGCCCAGCCATGCAGCAAAGAGAAACTGCCAGAACCAGACTGCGATTTCATAAAAAGTCCCCACAAACAGACTCATCCTGATATCTGCCTTCTGCAGGCGGCCGGCGCAGAACGCGATCCAGACAGCCTCCAATGCCCCGCGGTAAAAATCAGGAAAATCTGTCACGGATGCCAGGATACATATGACAGTCACGCCCGCCAGTGCCGCTGCCGTACTTTTTTTCCCGGGCTTTTCCACAGATAAGAGCCGGAAAATAAGAAACAGACAGACATGAACACGAATGATCCCGGCGGCAATATTTGAGAGTAAAAAAAGCCAATCAGTCATATATGCATCCCCCAATATCCGTTGATCTGCTCTTTGACCTTCTGCAGATGAGAACGGCTTATGGGAAGCGACACACCATTTTTCAGAACAGCCATACCGTCCTTGATCTGCATAATATGTATCATGTTCACAATACAGCCCCGGTCAATATAGATAAACTCTTCTGTTCCCAATTCCTCATAAACCTGCTGCAGACTTTTACGTACCTTGGATATTCCTCCGGCGGTAATAATGCCGGCATTTTTTCCATCACGCTCGATATAATAAATCTCCCTGCAGGGTATCTTTTCAAGACGGCTGTTTGTCCGGATGGTATAAGTTTTTCCCTCTTCCAGCTCGATCAGCTTTACTGCGTCCCGTATGGCGGATGGGAGACGTTTTTCTATTTCATTTTTCGGAACATATCGGAAAATAGAAAGTTCAAAAGCATCTATGGCATATTCAATGTGGGAAGTAATAAAGATTATCTTTACGTTTGGCAGAAACGGCTTGATTTTTTCTGCTGTCTCCATTCCCGTACTCCCCGGCATTTCAATATCCAGCAGGATCAGATCAAAGAAAAAGCTGTCCTCAGTAATATCATAAAGCAGATTGTCGCTGGAAGTATAAGCGGCAATTTCTCCAATACTGCCATACTGCCTCAGACAGTCCTCCACAATTCCCTTATGGATCTGCACGGCGTCTTTATCATCGTCACAAACTGCTATGCGCAGCATAAGATCACCTCACTCATGAGATGTATTTTACTACTTTTTTTAAGAAGTTACAATCTAAAAGACCGCTTCACTGCCGGAAACGCCTATGGGAGCTACTTGCCTGCAGCAAAGACAGCAGCTTCTTTTACCCATCCCATAAGCTCCTCGTCTATTTCTTCTATTCCTTGAACAGGAACATGATGGGTCCAGCGGTTAGGATATGGCTCAACTGCAGCATCAATCCGCGGTGACTCCATACGATATCCGAGACCAAACGTTATGACCAGATAAATTTCCGGTCTGTCTTTTGCTTTCCGAACCGGTATAAATGATACAAAAGCAAAGTTATGCCTGTTAGAAAAGGCAATCTGCGTCTTCTGGACCTTGATACTGACAGAACTGATCTCTGAAAGGACCTTATGTTCAAATGCTTCATATAATGGCAGGGCCTCTGGTTTTTTAGACAGTTCCTTTTTCAGCAGCCGGAAAGGTTATCCGGATCACTGCGACTTCATTGTCTGTTCCTACCCGCATAGGCGGCCCCCAGGTTCCCGCGCCGGAAGTCACCACAGCCTGGGGACTCTCCGCGTTTTTCCGGTAATATCCGTAATTCACATCCATGGAAACCTCATTGATCAGGTTGCCGGGGAAAAACTGTCCCCGGTGGGTATGTCCGCACAAGATCAAATCCGTACTTTTATGATACTCACCAATATTTTCCGGCTTATGATCCAGTACGACCCTGGGCAGTTCCTCTATTTTTGCGGAAGCTTCCAGCACTGTCCGCTTTCTGCCCTGATTCCCTATCGGACCGGAATCTTTTCTGCCTGCCAGAATTATCCGGTCATCGATCAGCACCTCCTCATCCTGTAGCAGATAGATCCCGGCTTTGTCCAAAAAATCCAGCATTTCCTCATATCCTGCTCCTGCATCATGATTTCCAAGACAGGCATACACCCCATAGGGCGCTTTGATCTCACGAAACAGTTCCTGTAGTACCGAAGGATTCTTAAGTGCTGTGATATCACCGTCAAAGATATCCCCTGCAATGCAGACAAGATCCGGTTCGGCTGCATTGATCGCCGCAATGATTTTTTCTACATGCTTTTCCTCGATCACGTATCCCATATGGATATCGCTGATCAGGGCAATCTTCATGGAATCCGAGGCCCCTTTATCTGCCTGCAGCTCAATGTCATAATGTTGAGTTTTGATCACAGATGCATGGATCCCTCCGTAAAGGGTCAATACCGCAGACAAGCCTAAAGCTGCCGCTCCTGCAGTGACAGACACCCCTTGAGACAGAGGCACTGGAAGCAGACGGCACAGTTTAAGCAGGAATAAAATAAAGTCTGCAGAATTGACAAATATCACCACATAGACAGCCGCTCCCAAAGCGTAATGATCCACAAGAAAAAACACTCTGGGTATGGGGCTGTCCGGTATGCGGCTGAGTACAAAAAACACCAGGACAGCCGTCATGATCATTCCATATATAGCACCAAACACCAGTGGACTGGCACCTGCAAAAAGCGGCCGAAACCAAAGAAAGAGCTTTCGGCCCGTGTTTACGATCAAACCGATGACTGCTCCTAAGAGAATAAGTATCATAATAATCTGCATCACGTGTCTCTCCTCATATCTGTTCTGGTTGTTCCACAGGCTGTCTTCAGACTGTTTCTCCATGAAGTTCATCACTATTGTACTGTTCCCACATAGACAAATCCCGACGGAGGTGTGGGTGCTCCCTCTTGGTTCACAGCAAACCGGAAGGGCCTGCCCTCATGTTCACCGGCCACTGCCAAATGACAGAGTGCGATTCCCACATCCAAATCGGTGAGGCTGTACATTTTGCTTAAAAGACCTCCCAGGTTTTTCTTACAGTAAGTGTGTATCTTCCCGCCGTCTGCTATAAAATACCATGGCTGGCCGTTCATCCCGGATGGCGCCAGTCTTGCCGCTTCAAGGCGCGAGTCATTTCCTCTCGAAATTTCGCTGAGCGGCCTGCGTTTAAAATCATCGTGTTTCCTTACCGCCGGTTCTGCGGGCTTGCCGAAGGCCATTCCGATAATATGGCTTGCATCTGGTTCCTTAGGCTTTACACCGGCCAGCCAACGTGTGGCAAAACCCTGTGCGTATAACCACAGCTCTGCATGTTGGTACAGAAATCCCGCCGCCGTATTACGCAGCGGATGCTCTTCACCGGAAATTAGCAAATAGTGGGGAGCTTTTGGCAGAGCCATGCCCTTGACCCCGTTACCGCTCACGATCCGGTGCTTTACTTTTATGCCGGGAATCAGCGGCTTTACTTTTGAAAGAAAATCCTCCAATTGTAAAAGCGTGTCAGCAGGAAGCGGTGAAGAATCGAATCTGCGCGTGGAAGCGCGGGTAAATATAGGTGAATACAGATCCATAGTGAATCCCCTTTCATGTGCTGCTCCAGTTCACAAAAGGATTTATGATCACGGAGCGTAATTGACAGAGAGTGTAATACCCAGCTCTTTTTGCAGTTCGGGGATTTGTGCAAGTACATTCACCGCACCCCAGAGATAGATACTGTCCACCTCCAAATCCGCAGCCGCCAGTAACATATTTTCCATAACACATCCCACATTCGCATACTGGACATTTGGGAACTTGTGTTCGGATGATGACACCAAAACAAGAACGGGTACACCATACAGAACATCACGTTCCACTTTGAGAACTGCCTGCACCGCTTTACTGATCTTATCAAGTGTTTCCCTGTTTTGGATAACAGTGAGATGAAGAGAGGCGTAGTCCCCGGCTCCCACAGGCGCCGCACAGCCTGCTGTCAGAATTGCATTAAGTGTTGACTCTGCGACTTTTTTCTCGGGGTCAAAAGCTCTGGTTGATTTTCTTTTTGTAATAGCTTTCATAGTTTCCATAGAAATTCTCCTTTGACTGATTATTTGATCATGGCAGAATGTGGTACGGGCCATCAGCACCTTCTTGTCTTTTTCCAACACCTGTCGTATAATTTGCATTATACTCATCCCGGTCAAAAATACAACTTGTGAATTATACAGGACGAAACCCGTAGAAAAGATCACGGTATCAGAAATCACCCGCAAAGCGGGTTATAACCGGGCGACATTCTATGATTATTTCTTAGACGTGTACGATCTGTTGGAGCAGATAGAGGAAGAATTGATCAACCATATTGGAGAAAAGATCACCAATACTATTTCCAACGGAAACTTTGCCAATATATTTTTGGAAGCATTCGATGATATGCAGAAAAATGCAGAAAAGTATTTTATCGTATTATTGACAGGCGAGCACTCCTCTAAGTTTTCCGATAAACTAAAGAAGTCCATCATGCCTGTCATTATATCTGCGTTTCGCATACCAACCGACGATCTCAAAGCTGTGTATGCCCTTGATTTTTATCTATCGGGAATCATATCTGTTGTAAGCGAATGGCAGAAAAATGACAAGGAATTGAGTACAGATGAACTGGGGTCACTGGTGCATACACTCCTTACGGAAGGCGTGTTAAAGGCCATCGGTCAAAAAGAGATCACACAACACAATGCCCTTTGGCCTGCAGACAGTTTTTCACCTCATTGATGCAGTCTACATGGAGGATCATGATCGGCATTCCTGAACTGCGGTTAAAAGACAGATAGAGATAATCCACATTGATATTACTCTCCAAAAGTGAGACTAAAAGCTTGTCCAGGGCACCCGGATCGTCAGTCAGCTCCACACCCAGGACGTCCGTGTCGCGGCAGATAAAGCCTTCTTTTGAAAGGGCTTCAAGTGCTCTTCCCGGGTCAGACACTACCATTCGGATGATGCCGTATTCGGCACTGTCGTTTGTGACTGAACCCATAATGTTAATATTTTCCCGTGCCAGGATACTGGTGATGGACTGCAGCATCCCTTTCTTGTTTTCTGCGAATATAGATATTTGTTTAAGCATGTACTTCCCTCCTGAAAGTGATAAAGATCATAAGTAAAATCTAAGACAAGTATATGTTCTCTTTTACGGTTCTGTCAATATCTTTTCCAAAAAGGCAGGAGGGGCAATAATCAGCGAGGGGCTGCCGGCAGCGGGAATAGCTGCCGGACAAGTCTATTCTTCTGTTTCTTCAGCGTTTTGGACCGGTTGTTCCAGAATTTCCACAGGCTCTTTTTCCGTAGATTTTTCTATGATAGTCAGCCGGCCTTTCGCCACGCACACCTTGTCGAGTACCTGTATTTTGACATTGTTTTCTTTTATCTGAACCTCTTTTTCACGCAGCGTTTCCAACAGAAGCTCCAACTGTTCCTGTGCCTTTTTTTCCGCACCTTCCTTTGTGTATTTGTATGGCTTTGTGACACTTTCGTAATCTGTGCTGTTCCCGTAGAATATGGGAAGGCGGAAGTTTTCTGTCACCCGTACCTGATGCAATTTGGTCACAGTATCGAATTGATCAAAATGATTTTTCCCTTTCAGACTGATAAAGTAATTCCCAAATTGCAGAACCGGCCCTTTTTTTGCTTCTCCGGTGTAGACATCCTTTTGAAAGTGCATATCAAACTCATGGTAATACTGCATCTGGGATTGTATGTAAATGTCAGCATCAGACTCTGTGTATTCATATCCCACCACCTCTTTGCTGTCATTCATGATATCAACCCTGCCGGATACCAGTGTCTCCCCCTTTTCACATGTCTCCCCCACCTTTTTGCAGGGTGTGCCTTTTCTTGTGATCATGGAGACGATGGTACCTGATTTTCCGGCAATGATGCTGCTGGGATTTTCCTCCGTCTGTTTTATGATCTTGTTTGCCGTGGCGTTTTCTTTTACCTCCAGAATGAGCCGGGTGCCTGATATTTTTGCGGATACCCAGGTGATATCGGGAAATTCCTTACGCATCTGTTCCGCTATGAAAGAGCAGTCCACATCCTTTTTCAATATACCGTGATGGATCTGAATGTCATCCAGATAATTGAGTATGGTCTGTGTGCTGTTGTGGCGGTTTCCCTCCACATGAATATTCCAAATGTGCTGGGATAATACCATGAGCAGGCAGAAGCCAGCCAGAATGCCGATAAAAAATGCCTTTCTTTTTTTGTTTCGGTAAAAAAAGAAGGGCAGTCCGTATTTTTTTATGATCTTCACACGGGAACCGGTCTTTCGGCATATGGATCTCATCTGGTAGAATCCGGTGACACTCACATTCATTTCATAGAACCCGTCTCGGTTCTGCAGATCCCAGATAGGGATGTTGTGATGGGCGCACATGTTCAGGAAGCGTTCCGGACCCCTGCTTTGCAGCCGGATACGAACATAGCCTTTACAGTAATAATTCCAAGCCTTCAACTTTGTTACCTCCCATTTTCTTATAAAAAGGAAACACGGCAGATGCTTCCGGTTATTTTCATCTCTTCGTTGGTGTAGTAATCAATGGTGAGGTGGGTTCCCTCTATTTTTATGGCATCGCGCTTGGTGAGAAGAACAATGCAGTTGTCCTCGTATTGGCGAATGCATTTATAATTCTCTATGAAGAGTTCCCTGGAGCCGGTCATGGTGAAGATGGCCTCCCGGTATGCCAGGTCTTTGGGGATTTGGAGGGAATCAGCGATGCGGCCGGTAATAGGAGTGTTTTTTTTGCGCATGGAGTGCTCCGGGGTGATGTCTTACTATTATGAGTATGCAAAGAGGGGGGAAATGATGACAAAGGGGAGGTGGAAAGAGCCGGGACGATTGGAAGGTGCCGGCTCTTTTCACCGGATCATTCAATGAAGATGAGACCAAACCAGAGAATCTGTGTGGGGGACAAGGTGAAATCCAGGTTGTATTTTTCGGCCAGTTCACTGACGATGATGCCGTGGCTTTCCACACAGGGATGCATTTTCTCCGGGAAACGGCAGGGGGCTGCCGGGTAAGTACAGGTCTCACAGATATCACAGGATTCCGTGGAGAGTGCCATACAGCCGACCCCCTGGGATTTGATGAACTGTTCAATGGCAGCCGTTATGTTTTCATGCTCCCTGCGGGTGGACAGTGTCTCCTCAAAGTTAATAATATCGGACACCTCCGCAATGGTGGAAAACAGGAAGCATTCTTTGTAAGCAAGACAGCGGTGCCTGCACTCTTCCACGCTTCCCACAGCCGGCGGACAGGCCCAGGTAGTGTTGAAACGATCGCACTCTTTTTCACAGATCCATCTGACACGATAGGAAAAGTCAATCTCCTCCGGGCTGAAAAAAGCATACTGGTAAACAGGATACTGACAGATGAACGCTTCTAATTTTTCATGTGATATCATTTGTAACTCCTCTACTTTCTCTTTTCTTTCCTCTATGATCATACATGTACTTTATGTATTCTGAATCTCAAAGGTTTCTGACTTAAAATTGCTGTAATATCTGCCAGTCTCGGCTGTAAACTTGAGAACACAGTAGTCCGGGTCAGTCACTCCCTTGGGATAATACATGGTATCCCCTTCCTGCCAGATCAAGTCTTTATAGGAACCAGTATAGCAGAAAAAGATCAGAGACTCAACTGCTGTCATGTCAAAAAAACGGTACAGCCTCTATGTGCTGTACCGCCTGATAAAGTCTCTGCTTTACTCTTCTGCCTCGATGGCATCTGTTTCTATGATAAATTTTACATTACTGTTCATGTTGTCTGCTTTTCCGCTGAAGGTGTCATAGGTACAGTTTTCTGAATTCAGGGCTTTTAATCTGTCCAGTACATCGCCCACTTCATCTTCTATAGTGTCCTTCATTTTTTTCGTACCCTTTTCATCGAACTCTTTCATGCCGTCCTTCAATGTTTTGGCCCCGTCTTTGAGCTGAGAGATGCCGTCCTGTACCTGCCCGCTGGCATTTTGCAGGGTATTGCTGCCCATAAGCAGTTCATCGGTTCCTGAGGTGAGCGAAGACGCGCCCTCACGAAGCGTGCTGCTGTTGGCGGAAAGTGCGGCGGCTCCAAAGGACAGTTCTGTACTTAATTGGTCAAGGCCTGAGCTTAACTGGGAAGTACCTCCCTGGAGCGTTTGGACTCCCTGCACCAGGATAGGGGCATTTCGCTTCAATTCTGCCGCGCCGTCCAATAGCTGTTTGTCTGCGCCTCCAAGAGCCTGAAAGCCATCCAAAAGTGTCTGGATCCCCTTGCTCGCCTGGGGAAGTGTGGAAGTGTTCTGATCCAGAAGCTCCACGCTGCCTGACAGCTGGCCGATGCCGCCCTTTAACTGCTGCATGCCTGTGTTGAGAACAGAAACATTTTCTTTTAATGTCTGCATGGGAGCTGTGGGGATCTGGTCTTTTATGGATACAATGCCGGCCAGCTTCTCCTGGATCAACGGCAGTTCGCTGCCGCAGAGTTCACTTACGGCTGCTTCCACTGTTTGATAGGAGTCTGACATCTGTCCCATGGCATTGAGAATTTCAGAGGGATCAAATGCGGGAATCTCCACCTCCACTGCAGGCGCCTGTACAGGCTGCAGCTCCTCTACATTCTCCGCGGATACGGATACACTGCCCAACTGGTCTTTTGCGGCTGCCAGAGCGCTTTTGACTGCCTCGTCATCCGCAGCGGCAATCTGCTCATCCAAAGTGTCTCTTGCCGCCTGGAGCCGGGCATTGGCAGTGTCCTCTGCATTTTGAGCTGCGTTTTGTGCCGCAGAACGGAGTTGGTCATTTTTCTGGGCGATACTGCTGTTTACATTATCTGTCATAGTCTGCCCTGCCAGGGCAACGGCCTCTGATGTCTTTGTCTGGAGAGTGGCGAGGTAGGACTGCAGAGAGCCAAGGCCTGATTTGAGGCTTTCACCTGCAGCCATCATTTTGCTGACCGGTACGGCGATCTTTTCCTGCATGGCGGAGGAAAGGCCTTCTGCCTCCTCTATCAGTTCCTGACCGGTGCCTGTCATCTGATCGATCAATTCCATCATTTCATTGATATTCGCAGAATCCAGGGTATCCTTTAACTGCTGCGTTCCTGATGCAAGTGTATCGGCGGCAAGGCGGATGTCATCCGTGGTGCTGCCTTTTCCGTCCAGAGCGCTGTTCAACTGTTTCACGGCACCCTTTATCTCTGTCAGACCTGATACGAGAGGCCTGAGTCCCTCAGCTCCGGCGGCGAGCTGTTTTTCCCCGCTGATATAAGCTGCTGTACCGTCCGCAAGCTGTACTGCGCCGTCTGTGTACTGTTTTACGCCGTTTACCACTGTGCTGACACCATTCACGTACTCTGTGACCTTGCCCGTCAGAACCCCACTACTGCCCAGATATGTCTGGATCCCATCATTGAGCTGATCCGCGCCGTCGGTATAGCTGCCGATTCCGTCTGCAAGCTGTGCGGCACCGCTGTTCAGCGTTTCAATTCCGCTCTTTAATGTATTGACACCATCATCGAATTCTTTATATTTGTCATCCAGAGTGTCAGCTCCTTTGGACATGTCGGCAGAGCCGTCCACCAGTTTCAGTGCGGCGTCCTCCAGTTCATTTAAGGAATCCTTTAATTTATCCATATCTGTGATATCTTCTGTATTCAGCTCTTTCATAACATCTGTCAGTGCTATGGTAAAAGTGGGGTCCATGGAGAAATTCTTTACATCCGCGGATACTTCCAGGCTTTCCGGCAGATGGATGCCCTCACTGTCACCGTCTTTGTTCAGGGCTTTGTCAAGTCCCAGGCTTTCTTTTAATCCGGGCATGGCAATGCCCAGTACAATGTTTCTGCTGCCGTCTGAGATCACCTTGCCGTTATCGATCACAACATTTGAGAAGGTCTCTCCCGGCAGGATCAGTCCTGTCATCATAACAAAGGGACTGTAGAGTGTTTCTTCTTTTCCGTCAACCTTCACGGTCTTTTTTGCATGGTTCTCGTAATTGATCCTGATCTGCAGGTGTCCGCTTTTGCCGGCAAGCTCCTTGGGGGACATTTTCTTTCCGTCCAGGTAATACGTAAAGTTTACGGAAACAGGAAGGTCCTTTCCCGTTTTTCCCTGATAATAGATATCCTGCCCTTCTGTATTCCAGGTAAGGGAATTTCCGTTTTCAGTATACGTCTCATCGCCCTTTACATTTTTGATCTCTTTTAAGTCCGTCTGATCCTTCAGAGCCTTCTTTGTACCTGCATTTTTTAACCAGTTTGACACCGTTACATTTTTTTCCCTGCCTGCGGCGTCTGCATTTACATAGACGGTTTCCTCTTTGGATACTTCTTTATCATTCTCCCCTGCTGCGTAGACCGGCATAGCACCCATAACGGCAGCCATGCTCACCGCAAGTCCTGTCATCATCTTATTTTTAAGCTTTCTGTTCCTGTTCATTCCTATACTTCCTTTCCTGATGAGCACTGTTTTTTTGTCCTTTTCCCAGAAATCCTATGGATGTCTTGCAGATCACTTTGTCAAATATCATAAACATGGCCGGGAGGACCATGATGACCACTGCCATACTGATAAGGGCACCTCTAGAAAGCAGTGTACAGATCGAACCGATCATATCGACCTTGGAGTAGCAGGCAACACCAAAGGTAGCTGCAAAGAAGCTGCACCCGCTGGTGATGATGGAGAGCATACTTGCCTTATGGGCAATGGATATGGCCTCCTTCTTGCTGTGTCCTCTCTGGCGCTCCTTTTGATATCGGCTGGTCATCAATATGGCGTAGTCCACTGTAGCGCCCAACTGGATCGTCCCTATGACAATACTTGCCACGAAGGGAAGACTGGTCCCCTGATAAAACGGCACAGCCATATTCACAGCTATAGCAAACTCTATTACCGCTACCAGGATAACGGGAAGGGAAATGGATTTAAATACCAGCATAATGATAATAAAGATCGCGGCAATGGAAATAATATTAACATTGCGCAGGTCCACATCAGTCACATCCTGCAAATCTTTCATCAGGGGTGCTTCACCGATGACCATAGCGGAATCATCATAGGATTTTACGATCTTATCAATGGCTGCGATCTGTTTATTTACCGTGGGTGTGGCGGATTCATATTCGGAGCAGACAAAGGCCAGTTCGTACTTTTCGCTCTGCAGCATCTTCCTCACATCCCCGGGTATCATGGAATCGGGAATGGACGGGCCGAACAGGGAGTTCATGCCAATGGTCCATTTAATGCCGTCCACCTGGTCAACTGCATCCATCATGTCTCGTTTGTCCTTGCTGTCCATGTCTTTATTCATAAGTATCATGTGCATGGTACTCATGTCAAAATCCTCCTGCAGCTTCTCATTTGCCACATTGCCCGGGAGGGATGACGGCAGGGACTGGGCGATATTGTAATATACCTTTGTATGGTTGTTCCCGTAAATGGCCGGGAACAGCAGGACCAGAAATACCACCAGCCATATTTTATAGTGCTTTGTAATGAAACGGGAAGGTTTCTCCACATTCCGTATCAGCGGCCTGTGTCTTGTCTTCTCAATGGCCTTATCGAATATGAGGACCATAGACGGAAGCAGGGTGACACAGCATATCACGCCGATCACCACACCTTTTGCCATGACAATACCCAAATCCCTGCCCAAGGTAAAGGTCATACAGCACAGAGCCGCAAATCCCGCAATTGTGGTCACTGAACTGCCCACAATGGATTTAAAGGTATTCGAGATCGCATGCCCCATGGCTCTGTTCTTGTCTCCGGGAAAACGAAGTTTATTCTCCTCATAGCTGTTCAGAAGGAAAATGGAATAATCCATGGTAACTCCAAGCTGCAGCACTGCCGTCAAAGCCTTGGTGATGTATGATATCTCCCCCAGAAATATGTTGGTTCCCATGTTGTATAATATGGCACAGCCGATACTGAGCAGGAAAAGCACCGGTACCAGGAAGGATTCCGTGGAAAGCTCCAGGACCAGAAAGGCGAGGCATGTGGCAATGACCACATAGATAGGCAGCTCCTGCAGAGATATATTCTTGATATCTGTGACGATCCCCGTCATACCGCTGATAAAGCACTGCTCATCTGCCGCTTTCCTCATCTGTGTTACTGCTTCCATAGCCTCATCTGAGGATGTGGTATTGTCAAACAATGCCAGCATCATAGTGGCATCTCCCCGGAAAAAGGCTTCCCGCAGGTCTTTTGGGATCATCTCCACCGGAAGGCTGATATCCGCCACATCGTCATACCAGAGCACATCCTTTACATGCGGTATCTTACTGAATGTATCTTCCAGCTTCTGTGTGTCCTTTAGATCCATATTTTCCACGACCACCATGGAAAACGCGCCCATACCGTACTCATCCACCAGAATATCCTGCCCCTTTACGGTTTCCAGGTGTTCCGGCAGATAGCTGAGCAGATCGTAGTTAATTCTCGTTTTAGCCATACCTATTACGGATGGAACCAGCAGCAGAATTCCCATGAGTAAAATGAGAACCCGGTGTCTGGCTATCCACTTACCCGTCTTGACCAAAAAATCATCCCCTATTCTGTTTATTTCTCGTTCGTAGCTGTTCGGTGTCCTTACCGAACCGTTACTCCCGCCTTCATTTCATCCTTCATTATATATGAAAATGACCAATAGTCAATATTTAAAACTCACAAGAATCCGTGATATAGCAAAATGAATTTTGGTCATTTTTTAGATATTGACTTTTAGTCATTTCTATAGGATAATAAGACTAATATGGAAATTCAGGTGTGCTTAAAAGTTACCGCATATGAAAGGTGAGAAAGCCATGGGAAAACTGGAGATAAACAAAAAACAGAAAAAGAATGCCCTCTTCCAGACAGCATTTGATCTGTTTACGAAAAAAGGTTTTGCCAAAACAACCATCTCTGATATTGTAAATCAAGCCGGTCTGGCAAAGGGAACGTTCTATCTGTATTTTAAGGACAAATATGATCTTAGGGATAAGCTGATCGCCTATAAAGCCGGACAGTTGTTTGCAGATGCGCATAAAGCTCTGTCAGCCAGGGAGGTTGCAGGCTTTGAGGATCAGATGATGTGGATGATGGACTATATCATTGAACGGTTTCAAAGAGAACATACACTTCTGCAGTTCATTGCAAAGAATCTCTCCTGGGGAATCTTCAAAAATGCTTTTGAAAGAACCGTACCGGAGGAATCACAGAAATTTTACGAATACTATCTGGAAATGATGAAAAAAAACGCGGTGGACTGTCAGGAACCTGAACTTATGCTTTTTACCTTTATTGAACTGGTGGGGTCCACCTGTTACAGCTGTATTTTATTTGAACAGCCTGTGACCATGGACCAATACCTGCCATACCTTCATAAAGCCATTCACCAGATTTTTCTTGCCTATACAACAAGCTGAACAACAAAAGGGCCGAAGGCTGTCTGCATCACTGCAGGACATGCCTCCGGCCCTTTTGTCTTATCTCTAAAGCGTGCCTTTCCATTCCCCGGTCCCGGACTCTGTACAGTACAGGATCCTCTCCTGCCCATCTTCCTCCAAAACCCTGAAATGGACCAGATCGGCATACTGTTCTCTCAGCATTTTCTCAATTTTAACCATACGGGAATCCCAGATTTCTTCATAGGGCACCGGTTCAAATCCCTCTAGGGCCGGATGTCCGGTCAAGGTTCTGAGGATTCCATACCCCTTTTGGCTGGCCAACGCATTTTTCACAGCAGGGCGAAATCCAAAATCCAGATAGAGTCTGGCAGCAACCCAGGTATTTGTCTGCGTGGGTATCCTGATGGAGGGATATCCCAGTTCCTTTAAGCGGTGCAGTGTGTGGGAGATGAGGGCTTTTGCAATCCCCTTTCCCTGGTATTCCCTTTTTACTGCAACCCAGTGCAGCCATCCAGCACCGGAGAGATCCTGTGGATCGTAGAAGGCAGTTGCCGTGGCTGCTTTTTCCCCGTCTGAAGTCTCCACAAAAAACATTCTCTCCTCCAGTTCTTTTTCCTTTCCGGCATAATATCTCTTCCAGGCAGACTCCCCCTCTTCGGGAAGGATAAATTCTCTGGCGGAGGTCTCAATGGCGATCCAGTCCTTTTTATCCCCCTCCCTGTAATACACATAGCGGTATCCCTCCGGCAGAGGATAACAGGAAAGATCATCCAGACTGCTGCGCTCTAGAATCAGCTCATAATATTTCAGGCGCATATCGTGGTTATCGGGTTTTAGGTTTATCAGTTCTTCTCTGTCTTCCATTTCTGCTCCCTTCTATCTTTAAACTGCCTGACCAGACAAGATACTGTCAATTAACCGGGAAGCCTCATTTCTGGTCAGGGTCTCCGGATCAAAAGCCGGCTGCAATCCCTTCTGCTTTACCAGGCGCATGAGAAAATCCAGTTGTTTTTTCGTGGCAGGCGGGCATTTTTTTGCCGTGCAGACCAGGGGACAGGGCTGAAAGATCTGAGGTTCTTTCTCCTCAAAATAATGTGCCATGGTCTGATACAGCTTGGCAGTAGCCAGTGCGTCATGATAAGCTCTGTGGGCTGCCGTATTGTTGATCTGGTAATGACTGCACAGCTCTCCCAGACTTTTGGAGGGCAGATCTCTGTGGACTGTTCTGGCAATTTTCAGAGTGTCAATGCCGTCCCTTTCAAAGGTGTATCCCAGGGATTCCGCACTCAATTTGACAAAACTGAAGTCAAAGAGTACATTGTGCCCGATCAGGATATCCTGCTCACAAAACTGCAGGAAATCAGGGATCACTTCCTCCCGGCCTCTTGCCTCTTCCACCATATCATTGGTGATGCCCGTAATGCCGGTAATATTGGCAGGAATAGGCAGTTTTGGTCTTATAAATTCCATAAAACGCTCCTGCACTTTTCCGTCACGCACCTTGAGTGCGCCTATCTCTATGATCTCATTTTCTTCTGGACTTAGACCGGTGGTTTCAATGTCAAAAGCTATGTATGATTTCAACATGTCGCTCTGTGTCTTCCTCACTTTCTCTTAAGTTTTTTTGGGTCACGGGCTGTCATCAGGCCCTGAATGTCCAGTCATAAAGGCCTTCTGCACGCACCATGGACTGAAGCATCGCCCGCAGGGACTCACTCTCATTATAGACGGCAATATTCAGAGTTCCGCCGCTGATGCTGAGCATGGAGTTCTCCCTGGTCAGGAGAATATCAATCTGTCCTTTCCTTTTCAGGATTGTCTTTTTAATAAGCTTTACTATGGTGTCGCAGCGCTTATCCTTCAGCCAGCCTTCCCTTGTACGGATAAGCGGAATATGTTCCTGCACATACATTTCAAAAGGATAATAGCATAACAGCTTCAGCACAATGGAGATCACCTTATCACAGAAGTTCTGAAGCTGTTTATCCTGCAGATAATACTGTTCTACTTCTTCATATAATGTTTCAGCATCGTCAGAGACCCTTCCTGGCAGAAAATCGATCACCCGGTAATCTTCATTAAAAAGCTGGCTCATTTTCTCGTATCTTGTCATATAACCCCTTACTCCTTTCACCTGTATAAACTCTGTTTATCTCCCCTGACAAATCCGTACCCTCATAGTTATCAGCAAAATCTCTCCCCTTGATATCTTACAGATCATAACTGCAAAGGTGCTTTTTCTTTTTCTTATACTCCGTTATTGTTTCTTCTATAGAGGTATAGTCCCGCTGAAACAGTTCCTCGCTGATCTGCAGCGTCAGAGTTTCCTTGGGAACCTTCATCAATATCTTGTCTATCACGAAGGCTTTGCTCTTTTCCCTGTATTTCGGCATTTTGTTCAGCTCCTGTATATGTGCCAGTTCAGGGCGCCATAAAATGCTGAGCTTTCTTTTTATATCCACTTTTGGATTGGGTGCCGGTTCACGCAGAGTATAAAAATCCACCGTACTGCCCGCCTTCTCAGCAGTCAGGATTCCCCACCACGCAGGCACGTGATCCGCAATGTGGAGCGCATGGGTGGAACCCACCACCACAAGGTTCGTGTCATAATAACGGTTATAATCTCTCACCTGTCTTTTCAGCCTGACATATGTGTCCGCGTCACTTTTTATCTCTATGCCGGCAACGGCGTCCGGCAGAACCATCACGATATCCGCGCGGGACTTTCCCATTTGTTTTTCTTCTATGATCCTGATCTTTCCATACCGTTCTTCCAGGAAATCGAAGAGCGGTTCTCGGATATCTCTGTCATACAGCATGATCAGGAGCTGGAGGAGGAGGAAGCAGCCGCAGCGGCACTGGCGGTAGCGGCGGCGCAGATAGCGGCCTGCTGGGCAATGACCAGTGCGACTACACCGTTTAACGCTGCTGTCTGCATGGAATGCAGGTCAGGAACATGGTCACAGGATGCCATCATCCCGGCATACATCAGTCTCTGCTTAGAGCCCACGCCGAAAGCTCCGAACCCTTTCTGGGATTTCAGGAAGGATTCCGCATCTGTGATATCCTGTACCAGTATATTTTTGTCCACATCAAGAAGCGTCAGCACCCCCAGTGTTGCCAGCTCATAGCCTGTGCCGTATTTCAATCCGCATGATTTCAGGGCATTAAATATATCCAGGGCTTTTCTGCACTTTTGTTCCGCGGAGGCCTCCCCAAGTGCCAGAATATGGCTCAGGGACTGCACCGAATTTCCAGAGTAAAAGTAGGGCTTCAATAAGGTGTAGCACTGTTCCATCTCTCTTTCAATACAGAAATCGTCCAGGCCCGACATGGCAAGAAGCGCTGCAAAGGCACTGTCCTCCCCGGAAGTAAGGAAGGGATGGGCATTTTTCATGCGGCTGTAAATGCGGCCTGTTTTGTCTATGATCTCCTCATATTCAGACGGCTCTGCCATCTCCGCAATGGTAGCTGCCGCCACGGTCAGGTATTCAGAACCCCAGAAGTATTCTTTTAGCTTGCCGTAAAGTTCCAGCATCTGCTCCATCATGATCTCTGAATCTGTGCGCAGAGAAAGCATGGCTATGGTGGCCAGTTTGGAGACACCCCTGAAATTGGAAAAGATTCCGGTACCGGCCTTTAAAATATCGCGGCATTCGAGTAGGCGCTGCACATCTGCATGGACACCCCGTGCTGTCAGTATCCCTGAACACATGGGATAGACATAGGCGCTCTCCCAGCTAAATGCGGATTTTATGATATCCCTGTTTTCCACAAATAATTCACATCGTCTTCTCAGCTCTTCTCTCATATTCCATCCCTCCCAAGACTTCTGTCATTTACAAAAACACCTTTATACTGCTCCAGACCGAATCTGTTCACAAACCAGGAACATTTGCAGAGAAACATGTAGTAGATATTCAGTCCGCTGTTATTCAGTGTCTCAAAATTGCCCTGGCCTTTTGAAAGGATCACATCTGCATGGCTGATCAGATCCCTGGCCTCCTCTGAGATATCCTTCAGGCTTGTACCTGCAATTTTCGTGCCATTGCCGATCACAGGCACCAGGTCTGTAAGACCGATCATTTTGGCGTCCTCTATGGTGGCGTCGTTGATGACCGGCTCTCCCCGTACAATGACTGTGATATGTACCTGCGGATACTTCTTACTGAGCTGCTCGATCAAAAGTTTGTCAAGAACGATCTCGCCGCAGTTATCGGTAAGGTACACCAGGTTTTTTGCAGTCTCCATCTGCTCTGTGAACCGTCTGTATTCTGCCGGATCCAGAGTCTCCTCCTCGGCTTTTTCTATCAGTTCCCGCAGCTTTTCATCACTGACACTTCCCATGGCCCCAAAATCAATATAATTTCCCACACGCGCATATAAAATCCCATGGTACACAGGGTCTTCTGCCCGGGCGATACAGGCGCGTATTCTGTCCTCTGCCTCCAGCATCATATGGTTGTAATCCTTTTTCAACTGCTCAAAGCTGTAGGCATGGCCGAAATATTTCTCATGCAGCACATTTATTTTGGCTATGAGGACCGGCGCGGTATCCTCCGGCAGGGCTGCGCCGATGATCTGAAATACTTCCCGCATGTAGGCGGATTTCATTTCCTCTGAGGCTGTATCTTTTAAACCTTCCATCTGACGGGTGATCAGACAGCTCATACATTGGGCGCTTAGCTTTACGTTAGTAGATATTTTCATAGTATCTCCGTTTCTGTTTACAGAGTGTGATGCTTATTGTTTTCCTCAATATACGTTTTCATTATACCCTATTGTATGGGGATTTCCAATAGTAAAAAGAATCCGGCCGGGATACGCGCTCAAAATACGGACAAAAAAAACAGGGCATTTTTGTAAAATGCCACTGTTTTTCTCTATCCTTTAATTCCCTAAAGCATGATGATATGAAGGGCTTAGAATGCCCAGAAGGTATCGCCCAAAGCTGTAGCATCATCAAAGCCCGACAAAACTATAAGCCCGTTTTGAGAACAGTCAAAGGTCAATGTATACTGCTGTCCGCGAAATACCGCAGTTGTGGAATCCGCATCTTCAAAAACGGCTATATTGTCCATGAAGATCTGCCGGTCACCTTCGCCTTCCGTATATCTGTAAATGGAAAAATAAAAGCTGTAGTCATTGATCCCTGTGATCCTTATGGTGGAGTATTCTCCGTCATTTGAGTTTCTGTAATTCCCATCAGCGGGCATATATTGGGTGGTAACAGGCGCGAAGTCACCCTGAGGCCAGTTCAGCCAGAACCAGGAACTTATGGAATCCCCTGATATATCAAATCCTATAATTTTATTTTCTGAATCCGAGATATATTCTTTGTGGTCCGGATTGCTGTCACCCATGTTTCGGTAACCACTCTGCAAAAGACTGCTCTCTGCTTCTTTGTACGGCTGTCCGCAGTAAAAGCCTTCCATACTGACACTGCTGTTATTCTCACATTCTATAGTAATGGGAGTACGGCCCCCGATTCCCTCTGTTTCAGGATGCCATTCTACTTGAATCCCGCCGCCTTCATACCGCTGCCCGACTTCGCCAAACAAAACCCCTTCTGTTTTCTGAAGCCCCAGGCTCTGAGCCATGGCAGGCAGAGAATCCTGATTCATAAATCCGCTTAACTCCGTACGCTCCTCTTTTGCCGGAACCGGTTCTGGCGTCGGTGTTTCAACCGGACTTTCTTTCTGTTCCGATCCGGCAGTCGGATCTGTCTTTTTATCCTCCGCCACAGGAGCTGTATTACTCTTTCCCTTGATAACAGTCTCTTTGCTGTCCTTTTCCTCTTTGCCGGATGGATCTTCCTCCTCCTTGGAATCACCGCTGTCTGTCATAGTTTCCGTATCTGTATCGTTCTTCTTTTCACCGGAGTCTTTCAGGGAACAGCCGGTAAATATATTTGATGTAACTAAAACGATGGTAAAGCAGATAACAGGAAGGATGCCGCGTTTCATTTTTCCTGCCTTCATAATATTTACCATTCTTTTTTTGAATGTGAGGAGACCGTCATTCAGGCTGGTAGACAACTCATAGGAGGGTCTGCCCAGTGCTGCCGTTTTCAAAATGAGCTGGTTGTACCGAAGTTTATCCTCCTGGTTCCTGCCCTTCATGACCTTCTCATCACATATAAACTCTATATCACGCTCCGCCTCTTTCTTCATAAAGTAAACTGCAGGGTTGAACCAATAAACAGTTGTTACGCATATCATGAGCAGTTTATACCACAGATCCCTGCTGCGGTAATGGCACAATTCATGCCTGAAGATCAGCTCACATTCCTCCTTGGAATACTCCCGTACAGGAAGATAGAGATATGTGTTCCTGATCCCTGCCAAAAGCGGCCCTGACAGTCTGCTGTCTGCCACAAGCTTAGGCGCTTTTTTCATATGCAGCTCTTTACACAGTTTATCATATTCAGCAAGCCTCTCACGATCCGTGAAAGGAATCCTCCAACGGCGCAGTTCACGTCTTCCTGCTCTTAAAACAAACACTTTATATACCGCTGCTGCGCAAATACCCGCTCCCCAGATAATTGCCGCGATCCATGCAATGGTATCCACTTTGATGTTTCTCTGCCCCGCGCTGTCCTGCATGTCTGCTTTTTTGCCTGTATCCTTTAGCGGCTCACTGCCGTTTTCTTTGGCATCTGCCGGAATCTGCAGATTCTCCGTATTGGGCACAGCCGTACTTCTGTTGACTTCTGCCCGTACGATTTGTTTTGGCACCTCAATGTTCAGCCCACCGGCATGGGATGGAAACTTGACCGGAATGAGAAGAAATACGGAAACAAACAGCCATATGAGATATTTCCATCTGGAGGAATATTTCTTGTCCAACAGTTTTGATACTGCCAGCACAATAAAAATGATGACAGCCGACAAAACATTCACTTTAATTATGTGCAGCATAAACTCTGCCATAAACTATTCCCCCTTCTGTTCCAATTCCTTCAAAAACTCTTCCAATTCCTGTATATCTTCCTCGTGAATCTGTTTTCCCTGATAAAGAGACGCGACAAAGTTCTTCAATGAATTTCCATACAGTTTCTCCAGCACGCTTTTCCCCTCCTGCTGCTGGTATTCGCTCTGTGTCACAACAGGGCTGTAGAGATTTGTCTTTCCCTCTCTTTTTACAGAGACAAAATTCTTGTTTTCAAGCCGGGTGAGCATGGATAGGATGGTGGTAGGTGCCAGTTCCTTTTTTTGATTCACAAAATCTTCCACCTCAAGCCTGGTCATATCCGGATGACCGTTCCATAAAGCCAGCATCACATCCAGCTCTGAATCAGGTAGTTTTTGAATACGCTTTTTCATCTTATCACCTCCTGTACTGTCTGCAGATACCGAATTTACATATTCAGGTTAGGTTACAGAGTATTTTTCTACAATTGTAGTACCTACTGTTATTTTACATTAGTAGTAGATGAATGTCAATGACTTTATGGAAATTCTCGGATATATTTGCAGCAGTTCGTCACTATTCACAGCCGGTGTCCCGTGAGGCGTTTTTATGTGCCTGCGCTTTTGGCAGTCTATGAGAGTAAAACAAAAGCGGGGAATGCTCCCCGCCTTCGTCTGCTGTGAATGTCCGTCAAAAGTCCACTTCTGTACCATAGTAAATACAGGTGAACAATTTTTCCATTGTTTCCGGGTTGATCTCCCGGGGATTGGAACCTGTGCAGGCATCACCCACTGCAAGGCACGCGATTTTTTTGATCTTTTCTTTAAATTCTTCCTCTATAATGCCGAATTCTTTTAAAGTCTTTGGAATACTGAACTGTTTATTCAGCTCATCGATCTTAGTGCACAGGCTGTTGATCAGAGCTTTCTCAGATGTACCGGAAAGTCCCATTCTCCTGGCGATCTCTGCATAACGCTTTGCTGCCGTAGAATCTTTTGCGTTATATTTGATCACATAGGGAAGATACATGGCATTGGCGCAGCCGTGTGTGATATGACCGGTGGAGAAGGCTGCTCCTGTCTTGTGAGCCATGGAGTGCACGATTCCCAGCAGCGCATTGGAAAAGGCCATTCCTGCCAGGCACTGTGCATAGTGCATCTGCTCTCTTGCTTCCATGTTGCAGTTGTAGGACGCAGGCAGATGATCCAGCACCATCTCAATGGCCTGAAGTGCAAGGGGGTCTGTAAACGGGCTGTTCAGTGTGGAGACATAAGCTTCAATGGCATGAGTCAGCGCGTCCATTCCTGTATAGGCAACCTGCTTTACCGGAAGCGCCTCCACCAGTTCGGGATCCACAATGGCTACATCCGGGGTAATGTTGAAATCCGCCAGAGGATATTTCACGCCGCTTTTGTAATCCGTGATAACAGAAAATGCAGTTACCTCTGTGGCAGTGCCGGATGTAGACGGGATTGCTGCAAATTTTGCTTTCTGACGAAGTTCCGGAAAATTAAAGGGGATACAAAGTGCTTCAAAGGTTGTATCAGGATATTCATAAAAAGCCCACATTGCCTTTGCCGCATCAATGGGAGAACCTCCGCCCATGGCCACGATCCAATCAGGCTCAAATTCCTCCATGGCCTTTGCTCCCTTCATAACTGTTTCTACAGACGGATCCGGCTCAACCCCTTCAAAAAGCTGTACCTCCATACCTGCTTCTCTCAGATATCCGGCTGCTTTATCTAAAAAGCCCTGGCGCTTCATGGCGCCGCCTCCTACTACAAGAAATGCTTTTTTACCCTTCAGATTTTTCAGTTCTTCCAGGCAGCCTTTTCCATGATAAATGTCTCTCGGTAATGTAAATCTACTCATAGTATGCATCTCCTTATATGTGTTATCGTTAATTTATTGACAATGTTATTATAACTTATTTGAGTAAATTAATCAATAATAAAAGGATTTTAGATTGTATTTAATGAGATACATCATGGAATTCTCAGGTAAATCAGAAGATGCTATAAGGAATTTCCGGTATTTTCCCGGAATCATCTCTTTTTCAGTCTGTATCGGTCATGTTTTCGGTAGTTTCCGGAGTAAAAGTTGTGATATTTTTAACGCTTTTAAGGAAGCTGACTTTTCGTACCACATCAGACTTTTATATCGATCACTGACCTGTCTCCAAAGTCGAGGATCTCTCCCATCTGTATTTCCAGCTTATGTTTAAAAATAGGCCCATCCACGGCTATTGTATGGTATTCTCCGTTTTCCCCGCAGATATCAATTCCTCTGGCGGCCATGACCGCCACGGTTTCCGAATCTAACGGTTTGCCTAAGATATCTCTTGGCAGGAGCCGGTTATTTATGGACTTAATGATACAGCGGTAACCTTCTGTGATAATTTCTTCCACTATCTTTTTGCGCCCCTGCTGCCACAGAGGGAATTCTGCCTTCAGTCCTGCTGCATCGCATCGCTCCTGGCACCATCTGCGGTTGTTTTCAATGTCTATATCACCAAATCCGGCCATCTGCGTCCCCAGCTCCATGGCCCTTAGCAGTCCTTTTTCAAATTCCAGATGATAGTCCTCTCCTTTTGACGGGCAGAGGAGCAAGGGGATCTCCAGGGATTTTGAAAACTTCTCCAACAGCATATCGTCTGCTCCGTGAAACCAGGAACGTTTTATATCTCTATTGACCATGACCAGCAGGCCTGCCGGCTCGTGGCCGGCTTTTATCAGTCTGTGAAGCGCAAGGGTGCTGTCTTTGCCGCAGCTGTATGACATAACAAATTTCATTTTGATATCCTCTCTTCCGCTTTTTATGTGTAATGCAAAAAACAAATCCGCCCTTTTATTTCTGATTTGTTTTCGATATAATGATAATGTACCTGTGAATTGATACCATCATTTAGGAGTGTTGTCATGGAAAAACAAGTAAAAAATGATGCTCAAACCTATACGGTTGTCAGTCAGATAAAATGTCCAAAGGACAGTGGAGATTCTATACATACTATAACATATAAAAAAACCACCTGCACTCGTGTAGATGATATTATTCTAAACTTTCACTGCAGCCGGAATTCACAATGTCTGGATTGTCAGCAGGATTATTTGTAGTATCCTCCTTTCGGATCTTGACATCCGAAGTTCTATGATATTCTATAATATCTCCCGGCTGACAGTCCAGTACGTCACAGATCGCCTCCAATGTGGAAAAACGTATGGCCTTTACTTTGCCTGTCTTCAGGTTGGACAGGTTTACATTAGAGATCCCCACTTTTTCTGATAATTCATTCAGAGATATTTTTCTATCGGCCATAACCCGGTCTAATCTTAATATAATCGCCATAATATCTGCTCCTAAAGGATTTCATCCATTTCTTTCTGCATTTGTATACCTTCTTTGATCAGACTGGTAAACACGAGAAACAATATGCCTATGCCAAGCATATTTCCATCTATCAGCACAAAATCGCCGAACTGCATAATGACAAAACCATCTGTCTGATAGGTTGGAAAATGTGTGATCGTAAACGCCGCTCCTACCGATATCCATCCGATGCCAAAAAAATATTTGCTCAGTGAACGGATAAAGAATTGTCTGCTGGCATAAATTCGTATCATGGAAATGAAAATCATGATAATAAACAGATATGCGATCAGGTTATAGGCCACAATTCTAATATCCTTACTTTTCCATGTTTCCTCCTCTAACATTTTTAACACATTAGCTGTCCCTGATATAACACACATACCCGTAAATATTATGGCAAGGATCAAAAGAAATTTCATTTTTTTTGAAAACTTCTTTTTCGTTACATTGACATCCGTTATAAAATCATTTTTCTCCATACCTTCACCCTCTCCTTTTACAATGGATCCTGATTCTTTTCCGTTCTCAGTTTCTAATTCCTTTATACCATATACCGGAAATATCGTCAATGATATTTAATGTTTATCGTTAAATTATATTCAAATATCATTAATAGTTGATTGTTTTTCTCTTGTACACGATGTAATATAAACATCCAACTTCTATCAGTCCTGCAGAGATGACGTACCGGAAGAACAATAATATAGCCAAAGACCAACAGGCATCTGCATTGTGCAGAAACTTGTTGGTCTTATTTTGAAAACAGAGCTTATTTTCTATTTTACAAGATGAAATCTAGGCGTGTGACAATTGGGGAAAGCACAACTTTTCTTTCTCAATACTTTCCAAATCTTTTCCACGATAGAACAGGCGTGTATCGTTTCTGTCATCGCAGACAGATATTTCAAACATATCACGGTCTCCAAAAGCAGGCGGGAAACCAAGTATCAGAGAATTATACGGGATATCCATATGTGACACAGCATCTTTCATTGAGATATGCTGTTTACTTATAATGCTTTTGAGGATAAGCGTATCTTTCCATTTTTCTATGACGGCAAAACAGTCCATATCGTCTGCATAATATACATCGTGCAGATCAGCAGTGTAGAACATCTGCAGGCCAAATTTGTTGATGTGTTCCAAAGCTGAATTTACGGCACTGTTTCTTACAGCATCCATATATTTCTGCCTTAACTGTTCGTCCTGCTCTGAGATTTTTCTGAAAGCAGCGCCTTTTTTCACACTGCATGACCAATCCTTTTTTAATGAGTATTGATATTGATCACTTTCTTTAAATCCCATTCTCCGATAGAAGCCTAAAGCGTCCGGATTACTGAACAAGTAGACTCCATGGCATTTGTCTTCATATTCCTTTAATATGTGTTCGACCAGCTTTTTTGCAAGTCCCTGTTTTCTAAATGCCTCGTCAGTCATAACGGTTCCCAACTGTATGTAATACTTGGGGACTCCTTTTTGAATAAAGTGCATTCTGTTTACTGAAACATTTGCCAGGATTTTTCCATCCTGCATAAATGAATACGGAATATAGTCACCTTCAAAATATCCTCCGGCCATCCAATTTTCAAAATCAAACCCATAAATCTTCTGCGTTAAAGTATTTAACTTATACCGCAATGTGTGATTTTCCATATAATCAAAAATGAATTCCATAGTTCCCCCGTAAATTCAAAGTTACCGGTATCATAAGCCCTGGACTTTAGCTGTAGTCCAAGAATGCGAATGTATTATACATCCAGTTATAAAATTTTTCTTTTTCCTCAAACTGAGGATAATGGGCCGAATCCTCAAATATAACCATTTCCCGCGTAAATTCTCCGTTTAGACTGCAAAGATACTTCTCTGCTGCCGTTGGCGAAGTCATACAATCATATTTGCCCATAATAAAGTATACAGGAACATTAATTTCTTTCACAACATCAGAAATTGGAGTGCTTAGGGCCTCCATAGTAAGTGTATCCTGATACTTACCACATGCCACATATAAACGAACTGCATCAAGTAAATTATATTCACTGCCAAATAGAAATCCTTTTAAATAGTCTGCATCTTCATTAATATTTCTAGCGGCAAATCCATATTTCCGCACATATTCCCGTGGAATGATTCCCTGCCCCTGGGAAATATCCCCTTCCAATCCGCTTAGGTATGTAATATCATCTTTATTTCCCTCTGCTTCCGCCGCTTCAATGCATTTTTGCAGCCCATTCAGTTCACTGTTGATCGTATTGGACATTTGGCCGATTCAAACATAAGCACTATACAGATTTGATTCTTTTGCTGCAGCCATCGTCGCAATATATGTTCCATAGGAATGCCCAACCAAAATCACTTGCTCCTGACGAAGATATTCTTCTATATATTTCGTAAGCCCGATTAAATCATCTACATGAGTAGACGCTGTTACCTTTGAGTAATCTGTTCCGAACTGATATGATTTGCCGCTTCCACGCTGATCATAATGAACAATCGTAAAAGATTCCTCTAACAAATCCTGATATTTTTTCACATAGGGTATTTCAGAGCAGCATGGACCGCCGTGAACAAATAAAAGAACAGGATTATCACGGTTCTTCCCACGGATCATAATTTCAAGAGATATATTGTTGATCACAGCTTTTCTCAATTCACTGATGCTGTTCTCACCGGGTATTTTTGGTGTCCATGTCGGATGAAACAGACCTATCATGAGCAGTATCAATAGCCCTATTGCAAACCATTTTACTGCTTTTCTAATCTTTACTTTGATAATAATTTCCCCCGTTCTCAGTAACCTTGTCCGGTAAGACCGCTGCAATTTCACCTGTTTTGCTTCAATACAAAATACGAATCGTACTTTGTTCCATCATGCCCAATAAGTTTTTCTGCTATAAGTTCAAATCCTAAATAGTTCAATGCCGTGATACGTTCTGTCGCGGAGGGAATTGCTTTCGTAGCAATTTTGTCACAATGAAACAGAGTATATGCAGGTTCAATTATTAATCCTAATATTTTGATAATCTCACCTGCTATTTCATGATCGCTCCGAATATCCATTCTAAGCAAACCACAGTTCGTAAAATAATCCCCGGCGTTTCTGTGAAAAAGTTCTATTGTCCCTATGGCCTCCTTAAGTGTTTTTGATATGATAGTCCATCGGACAAATCCTTCTCTGTTATACTCAAAAAGCCAATAATCAATCGCTTGCTCCATTCTGCTTTCAGTTGTGTAATAGAAATCATCACCGCCGCAATTATCACTATTCATAAAAACCACAGCCTTTTTGTCCGAATAAACTTTAAGTAAATCCAGTTTATCTTCTTTCCTGACCATTCTCAAAATATAGTTCTCATTCTCATATTTAGGACAATTTTTATAAACATTTTCCATACTCAAATCCTCTTCTATAACTTCAGACTTTTCTACCGGATAAACTGAATTTTATTCTTCCGAATACTCAATAACCACTTTCCTGTACCTGACGAGCACTCTGCACTACTCCACTTATCATTTCATTGCCGCAACACGGACATTTCATTTGATCACCGCCATTGTAAAATTCCGATTTTTCGGACAAACTTGAAGTCGTCTTTCAGACAAGTTTTTCTTTCATCAGAACCGCACCAAGGGCATTTATATTTTTCCTGCATAATGATATCTCCTAATTTTTCATCACGATAGGCATTAATTTTACTGTGTTATGGTTAAAAACAGATCAAATACTGCCTTTCAAAGCATCATAGGCCTGTTTTGTAAAGCGGTGATACTGCAGGCCAAACGCATCCTGCTCCAGATAATAGACGTAGGGGTCGATTTCCGGATCCTGAAAGGAAATTCCCCATTCTTCTTCATTTATTTTTTCGACGGTCACATCCCGGGAAAAGGTTCTGAAAATGTTAACAATATCATCCACAGTATTTCCGGGTTTGAATATTTCATTTAAAAAGGCTTTTAGAAATGGACTGTCCTTCACATTTTCATGGACATATTTTACTCCCGCAGACGGAATATGAATACAGTACCGTCCCTTTTCCTCTGTCTCCTTAATGGTCACGTCACCTAACTCCTGCGCTGCCAATCTGCAAAATGCTGCAATCTCCTCTGACAGGTGTTTCTGATCCGCCAAAAGCAGTTCCATTAAGGATTCCAGGGGGTAATACAGATTCATATCCTCTTCCCGATATCCGATTTTCATTTCACACTCTTTAATATTATCAAAAAGGTTTCTTTTTAAGTCCATACGGTATGCTCCTTTTCTCCGATATAAGACGTACATTCAAAGGTTACATAGACATGGAGTACGTTCCCTGCAAATGCTTTTGTGATCTGCATGTTCTACAAACTGTCCACCACATCTGATATAGTCGCCAAAAAATTTTCTTCCCCAATTGTATTCACTTTAAAAAACAACGCCTGGCTTCCGCCGGAAGTGATGGCAGACAAATAGTATTCGCCTCTTCCTCCGACTAAGGTAATGGACAGGCTCACCCTGTTGCTTCCCATAGCACTGTAACGTTCATAAATTCTCACAGCACACTGAAAATCTCCGCTGCTGAAATTACTGCCGTTTTCATATGAGGCAGACATGCTTCCATTCATCACAGCGTCATGCAGCTTGGTTATGATCTCATCAAAATCACCGCGAACTACTTTTTCAAATTTTGCCATATGACATCTTCCTTTCACCTCAAGACTTCTGATCCTTTTATACCCTCTCTGTTTCATGCGGCTGTAACACTTATCACAGACCTATTATATAGTATATTGAAATATCTGACAATCATTATAACATCTCAGCCTCACTCTTCTTTAATCGAAACTTAACATCCCAGCCCGGAACTTCACTCCTATTTAATGACCAAACTGCTATAATTTCCATAATCTAAATTACAAAGGTTCAGGAGGTCATAAATTTTGAAAAAGATAATTTTTAAAGGTGTGGGAACTGCTATTGTCACTCCTATGAAGGAGGATTTTTCTATTAATTATTCTGTTTTTGATGATTTGCTGGATATGCAGATTGCTGGAAACGCAGATGCGGTCGTAGTTGCAGGCACAACAGGAGAAAGTTCTACCCTTACAGATGATGAGCATATAGAACTGGTAAGACACGCTGTCAAATATGTAAATGGACGTATCCCGGTAATCGCCGGAGCCGGGAGCAACAACACCGCACACGCTGTATATCTGTCAAAAGAATGTGAAAAAGCAGGCGCCGACGCGCTTCTCCATGTTACACCATATTATAATAAAGCCTCACAGCAGGGATTACTTCTGCACTTTTCCAAATGCGCCGGTTCAACCGGTCTGCCTATTATTTTATACAATGTGCCATCCCGTACAGGAGTCAACATCTATCCGGCCACCTATAAACGGCTCAGTGAAATAGAAAATATAGCAGCGGTAAAAGAAGCCAGCGGTAATTTTTCCCAGATGGCCAAGATTGCCAACCTATGCAAAGAGGATCTGACCATCTATTCCGGCAATGATGACCAGATCACATCTTCCATGGCACTTGGAGGAAAAGGTGTGATCTCCGTTCTGTCCAATATTCTCCCAAAGGAGACACATGCTATCTGTGCCTCCTATTTCAGGGGAGACAGCCAGGAGAGCGACAATCTGCAGCTAAAATATCTGGAGCTGATCGAAGCGCTGTTTTTAGATGTGAATCCTATCCCTGTAAAACAGGCAATGCGTGTCATGGGATACGACGTGGGTCCATGCAGGCTGCCGCTCTGCGACATGGACAATACACTGGCTGAAAAACTGTATGCGGTACTGGAAAAATTCAGTCTGACAGAGCCGGCCAGGCGCAAAAGTTCTGTAACTGTACACATGCCGGGGAACACAGGTACTGTTCTCAAACACAATGTGTGATCTTATTTCCTGCGGGTGGCTATAAGAGATTACCCTGAGCCCATCCCTAAAGGCGGTTCTGCATGATATTTTTAAATACAAGAAGGAGATTCCATATGAAGGACGCATATATCATATTCAGAAATCAGTATCCACAGACCAGGCGAGAAGTTTTTGCCCTGATCAAAGAATTTTGCCAAAAACATGATCTGCATTATTCCGAACCCGCAAATACAGATTCTTTGACAGTGAATATCGAAGGGGAAATATATACCGTGGATGTCCACGAAGAAAAAGAAGAATCAGGCAGTGTATACTGGATCATATATTGTCTGCGGAAAAAGCATCTGTACCTGTTCAGAAATATTCTGGAGCCTGTTCACGGGGAAGGTTAATAAGTCACCCACATTAGAATTACTGTTTTTAGCCGTTCATCTCTGAACGGCTATTTCTATATACAGCTATTTCCATATACGGCTATTTCCATATGCGGCTATTCACACAGACGCTGCCCGGCTGCGTCTCATAAAAGAAATTCAACTTCATTTAAATCATGTATCAGAAAATCAATCTTTACGGTCGTATTGTTTTCCAGGTTCTCAGGATTATACCAGCAGCAGTGTATCCCGGCATTATTACCTCCCTGCATATCGCTTGTCAGGGAATCACCTACGATCAGAATATCCTTTTTATCATAAATGCCTGTCTTTTTCCATACATATTCAAAAAAACGGATATCCGGCTTTTCAAATCCTATTTTGTCAGAAATGAAAACATCGTCAAACAGGACATCAAGACCCGAATTTTCAAGTTTGCGTTTCTGCGCAATATAAGTCCCGTTCGTGACCGCATATTGCTTTACTCTTCCGTTCAGTCTTTCCAGAAGGTCTTTACTGTTGTCATTGAAAAATATTTTATCTCCCAGACGTACCTGGTACTCAGCATTGAATTCTTTCACATGATCACAACAGATATCTTCCTTTTGGAAAAGTTCTGAAAACCGATCCAGCAGTACCTGCTCTTTTGTGATTTCTCTCGCTTCAAGACGTTTCCAATAACGTTTGTTTATTTCTGCATATCTGGAAATCATGGCATCTGTACATTCCACCAGATTGAATTTTATAAAGCACTGCCCGGCATATGGCTGCCTCGGGCTTGCCTTGCCGATCAACTTTCCAGCTTTTCAAGAATCTCCTCAACCGTATCATAAGCCCCCGATTCATATCCCTCTTTTGCTTTGGAGGTATCATACACCTCATTCAGCGCGCTGTTATATTCTTCCTCTGCCATTTCAATGCCATTCCAAAAGTATTTGTAGATGAGATTCCCGTTTTCATCCTGTTGGAGGTTGGTATGATCCTCAGCTCCGTAGTTTCCCTCTGCGATCAGCGTCAACTGACCATCTATGATACAATATACCAGGTCATAATATCCGTCCATCACTCCGTCAGAATTACAGAGCAGATTTTCTCTTTCAATATACGTAAAATATGTCCTGCAAAGCTGCTTCTCATAAATCTGTCCATTGGCATAGGTGATAATCCTGCTGCCCGCTGCCTCACAGATTCCTATGACCGCCAATTCAGGGATGTCATCTTCATCCACATATATGAGCTGATAGCCAGCCACGCCTTGATCGTAGGAATTTCTTATATAATCAGCATATGCCTGTTTCCAGGCTGTATCCGTCTGGGAATCCTCCGGCACATCTGTCTGGGCATTTGCTGTGGAATCTGCTTCCTGATAAATGGAATCCAGTATACTCTGGATCGTCTTTTCCACGACCTCCCCATTGACCTGTTCTGACAGATCAACATCCAGAGTGAAGCTGCCCTCTGCGCTCCCGAAATACAATCTCGCTTCCGAATACACGCTTTTTGTCCTGTCGTCCGGTATATAACTGCAGATAATAATAATATCCGTATAACCATCTTGGTTATAATCCCGGAAGGAAACTGCCTCTACTTTATGAAAAGTTTCCTCTTTTCTGGTATTAGACTGGTTCATTCCCGAAAGTACGGCAATCACCTGCTGATTTTGTAATAGCTTAAATTCAGCATCTCCATATGGCGACTGTGTTGTATCAGGCGCATAGGAGGCAAATCTCACATTTCCCAGTGGTGTCAGTTCCGTATCAAAGGTCTGGTCCTGAATCAGGCGCTCTGCTTCCGTTTTTTCGGCCTTGGGAGCAGTTTTTACTTCTTGTTTCTCCTCTGTCTTTTTCTTTTCTGTTTTATCGGTATCCTTTTTCTCCTTCTCCTTCTTATCAGCATCCTTGTCTTTCTCTTTTTCGGGTGCTTCTGCAGAAGGATGGGGTTTCTCCGGTTTTTCTTCTTTTTTCTGTCCGCAGGCTGATAAGATACAGCAGAATACCAGAGTGCAGAGTAACATCTTTTTCTTTTTTCTCATACTTCTGCCTCCATTATTTATGATAAGGCTGCCCGCTCATGATCCGGTAGCTCCTGTAAATCTGTTCCAGCAGTATCACCCGCATCAGTTGATGGGGAAATGTCATTTTGGAAAAGCTGAGGGCAAAATCCGAGCGTTTTACTACCTCTTTTCCAAGCCCGATAGAACCGCCTATGACAAAGATAATATGGCTTTTTCCCTGTATCCCAAGGCTCTCTATCTTTTGTGAGAGTTCCACAGAGTCCAGCATTTTCCCGTTTATCTCCAGTGTAATGACATAGGCATCCTCTCTGATGTATTTCAGAATACGCTCTCCCTCTTTCTGACGGATATTCTCCTCCACTGTCTCACTGGCCGCATCAGGAGTTTTTTCGTCTGCCACTTCCAGAATTTCCAATTTACAGTATTTACTCAGACGTTTTGTATACTCTGAGATGGCGTCTCGATAAAATTTTTCTTTGATCTTTCCCACGGTAAGTATTGTGAGCTTCATTTTCCTGTTTCCTCCCGTTTCCATTTCAAGAGTCTGTCTTTTTCCTCTTTTGACACCTTGTAGGATTCTCTGATTTTTTGAATGGATTTATTATGTGTAAAGGTGTCCATGGTGTCCTTCTGCAGAAATGCGGCAGTCTTCTCCGGGAATTTTACATAACAGACGGAAACAGCCCAGGCCGCAGCCATCTGTACATAATAGGCATGGCTGTCTATATGGTTGAAAATGTTCAGCAGTCGGTCTATATACTCCTCTGTCACAAAATGATCCAGCATGGATACCAGGGCAAAACGGATCTCATATTCTCTTTCCGAGCTGAGATAACGTTCCAAAAAGGCAAACCAGTAGGAAGTATCCTTTCTCATAAACTTATAGGTGATGCAGCTGCAGTCACAAATGGCCCAGTTATTGATTTTAGGCACAAAATGCTCCAGTGCCCGGGTCTGCTCCTCTCTCTCCATTTTTGCGTATCCGATCACAATACCCTGGAGCATCAGCTCTTCATAACAGGTGTCATCCGCTTTTTCCAAAAAAGCGGCATAGTCACCCCCTGCAATCTTCTTTGCCATTTTCCGGAGCTGCGGCATTCGGACTCCCATCATAGTCGTCAGGCCCGGGATCAGGGATTCCTGAAATCTTTTGTACTCCTTATCGGCTGACTGTCTCAGCTCTTCTCTAATCGCTTCTATCATGATTTCCCTCGTGTTTTACATTTTCCTTCCTGCAACTGCAAAAAGAGCCGCCACATCCGGTGGCGGCCTTTTGTATGTTTAATTAATTATTTTTTCCTTTGATGAATTCATCAATTCCCTGTGCGGCAGATTTTCCTGCGCCCATGGCAAGGATAACCGTTGCGGCGCCTGTTACAGCGTCACCGCCGGCGTAAACACCGTCTTTTGTAGTCTTGCCGTTTTCTTCGTCAGCGATGATACATTTTCTCTTGTTTGTATCAAGACCGATGGTTGTGGAAGAAATCAGCGGATTCGGGGAAGTTCCCAGGGACATGATAACAGTATCCAGTTCTATCTCGAACTCAGAATCCGGAATTTCTACAGGACGTCTTCTTCCTGATGCATCAGGTTCGCCCAGTTCCATGCGGACGCATTTCATGCCTTTTACCCAGCCGTTTTCATCTGCAAGGATCTCTGTAGGATTGCACAGAAGATCAAAAATAATACCTTCTTCTTTTGCGTGATGTACTTCTTCTGCTCTCGCGGGAAGTTCTGCTTCACTTCTTCTATATACGATATGTACCTCAGCGCCAAGACGGAGTGCGGTTCTGGCAGCATCCATTGCCACGTTGCCGCCGCCCACAACAGCTACTTTCTTGCCCATTTTGATCGGGGTGTCATGGTCGTCGCGGAATGCCTTCATCAGGTTGCTTCTTGTCAGATACTCGTTGGCAGAGAACACACCGTTGCTTATCTCACCCGGAATTCCCATGAACATAGGAAGACCTGCACCGGAACCGATGAATACAGCTTCAAATCCTTCTTTTTCCATAAGCTCATCAATGGTGGTAGACTTACCGATGATCACGTTTGTCTCAATTTTAACACCTAAGGCTTTTACATTTTCAACTTCCATCTTCACCACTTTGTCTTTTGGAAGACGGAATTCAGGAATACCATATACTAAAACGCCGCCCGGCTGATGAAGTGCCTCAAAGATGGTCACATCGTAACCCATCTTAGCCAGATCCCCGGCACAGGTAAGACCTGCAGGGCCGGCACCGATAACAGCTACTTTATGTCCATTTTTCTCCTTCGGAGGTTCCGGTTTGATGCCGTTTTCTTTTGCCCAGTCAGCCACAAAACGTTCCAGTTTACCGATAGAAACAGGCTCTCCTTTGATACCGCGGATACACAGGCCTTCACACTGTGTTTCCTGGGGGCATACACGGCCGCAGACTGCCGGAAGGGCGCTGGACTGGCCGATCACTTTAAAGGCCTCTTCAAAATTGCCTTCTTTTACTTCTTTGATAAATCCGGGGATATCAATGTTTACAGGACATCCTTTGACACATTTTGCGTTCTTACAGGTTAAGCAGCGTGCTGCTTCCTCCATTGCCTCTTCTTTATTATATCCATAGCAAACTTCTTCAAAGTTTGTTGCTCTCACCTTTGGGTCCTGTTCTCTTACAGGAACTTTCTTTAATACGTCACCCATTATTCGTCACCTCCGCAGTTTCCGCATCCGCCGTGATGAGTATCCCCCTCACGAAGTTTTAATAATGCTCTTCCCTCTTCTGTCTTGTACATCTGCTGTCTCTTCATTGCCAGATCCCAGTCGATCAGATGACCGTCAAATTCAGGACCGTCCACGCATGCGAATTTCACTTCGCCGCCGACGATAACACGGCAGGCACCGCACATACCGGTTCCGTCAACCATGATCGGATTCATGGAAACGATAGTGGGCAGGTTCAGTTTCTTAGTTGTCAGGCAGCAGAATTTCATCATGATCATTGGACCGATCGCAACACATTTTGTATAAGTCTTGCCTTCTGCGGTTAAGTCCTCAATCACCTTTGTTACCATTCCGTGACGTCCATATGTACCATCATCTGTGGTGATGTATAAATTTCCAGCTACTTCTTCCATTTCTTTTTCCAGGATGATCAGGTCCTTTGTCTTGGCACCTACAATGACATCTGCGTCAATGCCATGCTCATGCAGCCATTTCACCTGAGGATATACCGGTGCAGTACCAACGCCGCCGGCTACAAATAAAAGTTTTTCTTTTTTTAACTCTTCCAGATCTTCATTAACAAACTCAGATGGACATCCCAACGGACCTACGAAATCTTCAAAGAAATCTCCTGTCTGCATTTTAGCGAATTTTTCGGTGGAAGCACCTACCGGCTGGAACACGATCGTAACAGTTCCTGCCTCTCTGTCATAATCACAGATGGTAAGCGGAATTCTCTCCCCTGCATCGTCTTTTTTTACGATAACGAACTGTCCGGGTTCACAGTGTTTTGCAACCCTTGGTGCGTCAACAACCATGAGATATACTATCTCATTAAGCTTTTCTGCTTTCAGAATCTTGTACATAATGTCCTCCTCACAACTCCAAATATGGTAATTCTATTGCTATAGTCGCTCTTTTTAGTATAGAGCAAAATTAACAAAAATTCAATCTGAATTTTAGAAAAATTTCCAATTTACTTTATAAATCATTGATAAATGACATAAGTTGCACTTGCCGGACTGCTTATCTTTCCATTTTCATCCACTATAATAGCGGAAAAGATATTCTCTCCCACCGGCATGGAAACCGGGCCTGTATATTCTATGCTGTCTGTGGTGGGCGTTCCGTTAAATTCATAATATGCGGTGCACCCGCTGGGCACATATACTTTAATTGTCATGGAATCCTCATACTGTCCGGAGGCAGGTGTGATCCTGGGAGCGTCCGGCGCCTTGAATTCTATGGTATAGGACATAAGGCCGATATCACTTGGGATCCCTTTGGCATTATATGCCACATACTTCAGGGTATAGTCCCCCTCCTTATCCAGCATGATCCCTCTGGAGGAATCATACAGACTGCTGGTATTATCCGGGTCTTTCCCATCCAAAGTGTAATATACCTTGGTTCCGTCTTCTATGGCGCTGAAATCCACTTCCTCTTTGCTGTTATAAGTCCCACCATCCAGGGAAATGACCGGAAGGGTACTTATATATGAGGAATAGCGCTCTTTTACTTCAGCACTCTCACAGTCATCCATAAGCTCCTTGATCTTCTTGACTTCGCCCTGTTTTTCATAGAGGCGCAGCAATTCTCCATAGGCACTGACACTGTCAGGAGCCTTGGCGATTGCAGTGATAAGGATCGCAAGAGCCTTTTCCTCTTCCCCGTCTTTCAGATATATCTTGGCCTGCAGAATGTTGGCTTCCGTACTGTCAGGCTGAAGGTTCAAAGCGCGCTCCAGATATTTCAGAGCAGTGTCATAGTCCTTATTGCTGAACTCAGATTCGGCCTGCGCCATCTGGAAATCAAAAGAATTGTACTGCTTTTGATAAAAGACAACACCAGCTCCAACAGCCAGCACACATACACCTGCCGCTGTCAGGCCCACGGCCATACGTCTTTTCTTTTTCCGTTTTAATTCCTGTTCCTGTCGTCTTTTTTCCCGGAGTGCATACTCCTCCTTTTTCTTCTTCTCTTTTTCCTGTATCTCACGCTGCTGGATGATCGTCTCCAGCGTATTATATTCCGGCACCCATTGAACTTCTTTGCCGCATACGGGGCAGAACAATATGCCATCTTCAAATTCTGTACCGCAGTTCGCACATTTCATGTAAATACCTCATTTCTCATCTATATCAACATTTTACAAACACTCTTCTATATATTGTTCAAATTCTTCCATGGACATAAGTACCTTTCTGGGTTTGGTACCTTCCTCCTCACCCACAACACCGGCCTCACAGAGCTGGTCCATGATCCTGGCAGCACGGTTAAAGCCAATCTTAAACACACGCTGGAGCATACCGATGGAGGCCTTGTCCTTCTCAATGATGAACTTGCCGGCGTCGGTAAAGTAGGCATCCCGGTCATTGCCGCCGGATGCCGCGCCTGCCTGATTGACAGAAGCGTCTTTCGCCGCTTCGATTTTATCCTGGATTTCCTGGCTGTAGGCATGGGCAGGATTCTGCTCAGATAAAAATTTCACCACAGCCCCCACTTCCTGGTCACTGACAAAAGCCCCCTGAACACGGGCAGGCTTCTGATAACCCTGTGGGTAAAATAACATATCGCCTTTTCCCAGCAGCTTTTCCGCTCCATTCATGTCTATGATGGTCCGGGAGTCTACACCGGAGGATACGGAGAACGCGATCCTGGAAGGCATATTTGCCTTGATCAGACCGGTGATGACATTGACGGAAGGACGCTGTGTGGCAATGATCAGATGGATTCCCGCTGCACGGGCAAGCTGGGCCAGGCGGCAGATCGCATCTTCCACCTCACCTGGAGCCACCATCATAAGGTCTGCCAGCTCGTCCACAATGATGACGATCTGCGGCATCTTTTCCGGCTTTCCTTCCTCTTCAATGTCCTTGATCTTATCAACCTTAGCATTGTATCCTTTTAAATCCCTGACGTTGTACTCTGCGAATTTGTTGTAACGGTCTGACATCTCCGCAACCGCCCAGTTCAGAGCGCCTGCTGCCTTCTTGGGGTCTGTGACCACAGGGATCAGGAGATGGGGAATACCGTTATAGACACTCAGTTCCACAACCTTTGGATCTATCATGATCAGCCGGACCTCTTCCGGGGTGGCTTTGTAAAGGATACTCATGATCAATGTATTGATGCACACGGACTTACCGGAGCCTGTGGCACCTGCTATGAGCAGATGGGGCATCTTGGCAATATCCGCAATGACCGGCTGTCCCGCAATATCCTTTCCAGCTGCAAACGCCAGTTTTGATCCGCACGCGGAAAAGGCTTCGGACTGTATCAGTTCACGAAGCATAACTGCACTGTTTGTGGCATTGGGTACTTCTATTCCCACAGCGGCCTTACCTGGAATAGGTGCCTCAATACGGATATCCGTTGCCGCCAGATTCAATTTAATGTCATCTGTCAGGCTGACAATTTTGCTGACCTTTACGCCTTGTTCCGGCTGAAGCTCATAGCGTGTGACTGTTGGACCGCAGCTTACATTCGTCACTGTGACATTGACACCGAAATTGTGCAGTGTCTCCTGCAGCTTTTTCGCTGTGCTGCGAAGATGGGTATCAGAATCACCTTTTCCGCCGCTTCCTTTTTTCAGCAGTGAGACAGGAGGGATTTCATATTCCTTTTTTATCTCCTGTTCTTTGTCTGCGATCTCATCCTTTATATTTTCAATACCGTCCGCGATCTCATCCTTTGAGGAACGCGTTTTCTTTGAGGAACCTGTTTTGTGGGGCTTTTCCTCCACAGCCGGTTCTTCCGGTATCTCTTCCACGATTTCTTCCACCTCTGCCGGCGCCGTGTCGGAACGGTGGATAGGGAAAGCATTTTCAGGTTTCAGAAGGATATCCTCTGCCGGGATCTCTTCGGCAGGTTCTATAACAGCAGCCTCCGCCGCTGCCGCTTCCTTCTTGATATCACTTATATTTTCAGCAGCCGGATTCGCTGCAGCATTGTCTTCTTTCTTATTTCTTCTTGTTTTCAATTTTAAAGGTTCGGATTCTTCGGTTTTCTCTCCGTGTTTTGCTCTTCTTCCGGAGACAGGTCTATCTTTTTGTTCTGCCGCGTATTGTTTTCTGCGGGCATGTCCTGCTTTTGCACTTCCGTATACACGGGTGCTGCCCTTTTTGAGAAGCGCAAACATGGATTTCTGTGTGATCAGGATCAGAGCGATGACCATTGCAATGACAACGATCACATATGTTCCAATGATGCCGAAGGCTTTCCCGAAGATATTGCAGAGGAGACCGCCTAGGATACCGCCGCCGGTCTGGTACGCGGAGGAGTTTTTGTAGTAATCCATAATGGAAGTCCCGTCAAAATAACCGTCTGTCAAAAGCTGCATCAAAGCGCAGGCAGAAAGGAACAGCAAAAGAAAGCCTGCCATTTTCCGGTAAGCTTTCGGATTCCTGTTATTTGATATAACAAAGGATACGGCCAGGAATAAAAAGATAGGAAATATGTATGCCACCAGGCCAAACAGACCGAAAAACACTCCGCTGACGGTCTTTCCTACCAGGCCTCCCATGCCAAAATTGCTCAGTAACAGCAGGATGGAACCTGCCAGTGTTATCCATAATATGATCTCAGTATACAGGCCGATACCCTCGTCCTGTTTTTTCTTATTTCTGCTTCCAGAGCGGGTGCCCGTCTTTTTTCTTGTGTTGTTTTTTTTCGTCGCTGCCATTTTCTTGACTCCCCTTAAAGTTCCTGCGGTTTGTACCTACAGGACAAAATTACACGTTACAGCAGCAATTCCCATAATAAAACAGTAAATACTGAAATACCGGAATTTCTTGCGCTGTATAAGCCGCAGCATTGTCTTGATACAGAAGTACCCCGCTGCTCCTGCAAGAGCTGCTGCTGCCAGATATTCCCCAAACACAGGAAGTGTGACTCCTGAGCCGGGTATGTCCTTAAGTTCTAGGACTGCAGCCCCCAATACAGCCGGAATGGACATGATAAATGAATATTTCACTGCAAATTTTCTGTTGAGACCGCAGAGCAGGCAGGCTGCTATGGTCATACCGGACCGTGAAATTCCGGGGAAAACTGCGATTCCCTGGAAAAAGCCGATAGCCAGTGCGATCCAAAATGATACGTCTTTTGGAATCTTATTACCTGCCGGGAAGAAATCCACCACCAAAAGCAGAATGCCTGTGATAAAAAGTCCAACCCCGGGTGCCAGCAGATTGGCGCTGGCCGTCACCACCACATTCTGCAAAAGCAGACCTACAACCGCGGTAGGAATGGTAGAGACAACAATAAGCAGGATAAATTTACGGTAATTGGTGGACACGATTTTTTTATAACGTCTGGCATCGTGTTCCCTTCTGTTATGTGACCATATCTTACAATTCTGAATGATGTCATAGATCATTCCACAGCCGTCCAGAATCAGCTTCTTAATGTCTTTCCAGAACGCGATAAAAATAGCAGTCAGCGTTCCCAAATGTAAAATCACATCGAACAACACGCCTGTATCGGTATTGATGTTTAATAGATTCTGCATAATAGCCAGATGCCCGGAACTGCTCACCGGAAGGAATTCTGTGATTCCCTGCACCAGTCCAAGCAGAAGTGCCTGTAATAATGACATGTGGTCAACCTCTTCATATGTATTTTCTCCATCTGATTTCTGTATACAGCCAGCAGATGGAGTAATAAACTTTATCAAATATTTATTCTATCATAAAATTGCATTTCATACAACTTAAAAGTCTTTACAAAATTTAAGAAATTTCTATTGTTCCTCTTTTTTTCTGCTTTCTTCTATTAGTTCATACAGTTTTTCCAGTGACTGGGATATACCGCCGACTTCGTCGATCAGGCCTTCCTTAACTGCTTCTTCCCCCTCCAGCATAGTTCCCACATCTTTTACAAGCTGGGTAGGGTCCAGCATCAGCTCTTCGATACGCTCCTGGGACATTTTTGAATGAGAGGATACAAATCCTGTAATGCGGTCCTGTATTTTTTCAATATTTTTATAAGACTGCATGACTCCAATGAACATGCCGTTGCTCCGTACCGGATGGATCACCATGGTTGCAGATGGGACAATAAAAGAATAGTCAGCGGACACAGCCATAGGCACACCGATGGAGTGGCCGCCGCCCAGTACCAGGGAAACAGTTGGCTTGCTCAGGGATGCGATCATCTCCGCGATAGCAAGTCCTGCCTCCACATCTCCGCCCACAGTGTTGAGCAGGATCAGAAGGCCGTCCACATCCTTGCTGTCCTCGATCACGGCAAGCTTTGGAAGGACATGCTCGTATTTTGTGGTCTTGCTGTTGTTCGGCAGGGATTCATGGCCTTCCACCTCTCCAATGATGGACAGAAGATGGATATGATACTGTTTTTCATTGTCGGATAAATCTAACTGCCCCATATCTTCTATCTGTTCATTTTGTTTTTCTGTTTTTTCCAGTTCTTTTCTCTTTTCTTCAGACATAAAACTACCTCCAAGAATTTATTCCTGGAGGTAGGATGCGTAATTTGGTGATTATTATGCATAGTCCGGGTCAGAGTCATAGGCTGCATTTTATTCTGCCGGTTTTGCGGGATATTGTAAAATTATCTCTTCTTATTTTTCTTATCACGGCCCGGATCAAACCATAATTTGGAAGGAAAACGCTTTAAATAGCGGTTGACAGCAGGATGAAAATTCATGAATATACAGCACAAATATGCCAATATAATATAAGTTATAGTGAGCCATGGGGAAAGCTGCATTTTATCAAATTCTATTATATACGCGTCTGTCAGCCAAAGTGCTAGTGCGCCGCCTAATGAAGTGAAAACTGTGCCTCCTATTTTACTCAATCCCCCGATATATTCCCTATCATAACCAAGACAGGCAGAACAAGCGGGGTGAGAGGATATGTTTCTCTGCCTAATTGGGCTGTGCGTTCCGTGATCGGATAATGAATAGCAGCTTCTATCACACTTATTACCAGACTGATACACCAGGATATCAGTGCTATATTCTGAAAGGCATTAAATGCAGAAATGATCTTACAGGTCTTTTCCGTATGAAGAGCAATAAATTCTATTTGTTTCTGTTTATTATACTCATCTACCATACGCTTAATTTCTTCCGGTTCATAAATGAGTCTGTCTTCAGGTTCCATTTGTTTCTTATCATCTGCCATTTCATCCCCCCCATTCTGATCCTCCCGCGGAAAACAAAATACTTCTTTTCAGTAACTCGGATACCTGCTTTTATAATACCATTTATCCGGTATCACGTCCAATGGATATAAAAAAAGATACCTCCCTGCACGGCTCTGCATGCAAAGAGATACCTGTTTTTATTGTTCGGAACGTATCTTACTCGTCCCAGTTATGCCATACATACTGCACATCATCGTCATCCTCGAGCAGATCCAGTGTTCTCTGCAGGTTCTTCACATCCTGCTCATCGGAAAGCTCCACATATGTCTGAGGGATCATGGCCACATCCGCCTCTGCCATAGGGATGCCCTCTTTTTCCAGGGCTTCACGGACAGCGCTGAAATCGTCAGGAGCCGTGAGAACCTCGAAGCTGTCCTCCTCCTCAGAGAAATCTTCTGCCCCTGCGTCCAGGGCGATCATCATCAGGTCGTCTGCTTCCATCTCGCACTCTTCCTTGTCGATGATGATCTGTCCTTTCTTATCGAACATAAAGGATACACATCCCGGTGTTCCGATATTACCGCTTCCTTTTGTAAATGCGCTTCTCACATTGCTGGCTGTACGGTTCTTGTTGTCCGTCAGTGTCTCCACAATAACAGCCACGCCGCTTGGGCCGTAACCTTCATAGGTGATATATTCGTAATTGTCTGCATTGGCATCCCCTGCCGCTTTCTTGATACCGCGGTCAATGGTATCATTTGGCATGTTGTTGGCTTTTGCCTTGGCGATCACATCACGCAGTTTGCTGTTGTTGGCAGGATCCGGGCCGCCCTCTTTAACGGCTACCACGATTTCCCTGCCGATCACAGTAAATATCTTACCTTTTTTAGCATCATTTTTCTCTTTTTTATGCTTTATGTTTGCGAATTTTGAATGTCCTGACATCTCTCTTCTCCTTCTTCCCGGGGGAGTTTTTCCACCCTTACTTTTTGTATTGTATTATTTCCCACCCCAAGGATGGTAAATAAATATCCATTTGCTCTGACTTCTTTATCTTCCTGAATATTGGGAATATGTCCCAGCAAAGAGGTCAGATATCCATTTAAAGTCTCATAGTCTTCATCCTCAAAATCAATATCCAGCACTTCCCCCACCTCTTCCAGAGGGGTGAGCCCTTTCATCAGATAAGAGTCATCAAGCTGTTCCACAATAAAATGGTCATCTTCATCATATTCGTCCAGAATATTGCCTACGATCTCTTCCAGTATATCCTCCATGGTCACAATGCCTGAAGTCTGTCCATATTCATCCACCACCACAGCCATATGGATCTTCTTGGCCTGCATCCGCTTGAACAAATCATTGATGCTTCTGGTCTCCGGTATATAGGAGGCCTCACGGATCAGATCCGGGATCTGGCCCACAGGGACATCCCCGTTGTTCTCAAAGGTCATCTGTTTCATGGCATCCTTCAGATGCAGAATGCCGATAATGTCATCCATATCTTCCCTGTATACCGGGTATCTGGAATTACTTCCGTTCAACATATAAGAAAGAGCTTCCGCCAGAGGCGTGTTCACCTCAATGGCGCTGACGTTTTTCCGGTGGGTCATGATATCCTGGGCTTCCTTGTCAGAAAACTCCATGATATTCTGGATCATTTCTGCCTCATTTTCCTCGATCACGCCCTGCTCATGGGCATCATCCACCATAGAAATTATCTCTTCCTCCGTCACATCCTCTTCGTTGTGATGGGGATCCACACCCAGCAGGCGAACCAGTCCGTTGGACAGCTTCATGATCAAAAACGTAATAGGATAAAACAGCTTCACGATCAGCCGTACCAGTCCTGCTGTACGATAAACCCATTGATGGGGATTACAGGTAAACAGTTTTTTGGCGGAAATCACGCCCACAGCAACCAACAGTATCAGCACCAGCAGCACCACGATCACAACACAGATTCCGTGCAGCAAAGCGTCCGGTATGTAAGAGAATGAGGAAATCTTATTCAATGCTCCATACATGTGAGGCACGATTTCACGGATTCCCACATATCCGGCCAGGATACTGAGAAGTGTACCTACTGTGAGGATGGTATTGACCACCATGATCGGATCATTTACCACTTTCAGAAGCCAGCGGGACCTTTTGTCGCCTTCCTGCTGCCGCTTCTCCACTTCGCTTTCGCTTACTTTCTGTATGGCAGAGCCAAATCCATATAAAATCCCGTTAATGATGATGAATAATAGAAAAACCATTACCGCCCATAAAGGACTACTCCCGTCATCCATATGATTAAAAAATTCCTTCTTTCTTCCCTCATATTTGCCCTGTTTGCAGGGCTGTCCTATAATAAGATACCATTTTCGTGCTCAGCAGTCAAGAAAAAAAGAGGTACCCGGCAGGCTAGGGGTATATGGGCAGCAGCCTGTGTGTGACAGCCCGGAAATTCCAAGATCAAATTTTGAATAAATCATTGTTTTTATAAAATCCTGGTGTATAATGAAAGTAACTACTATTGTATGGGAGGTTTTTATATGACGCCAAAAGAAAATTTCAGAAAATTTTTCCAACACGAACGGGGGGAATGGTTTCCCAGTTTTTTCACAGACGCCAATCTGGCGGTGTTTATAACGGGAATGGATGAGCGTGCACCCCGCAACCAGTCAGGCAAGGATTTCTTTGGATGTACATGGGTGTTTGATCCGGTAGGTAACGCGGCAGTTCCCGATACCAGTGTACCCCCGATTCTGGATGACATCTGTGACTGGCGGGAAAAGGTGGTATTTCCTGATCTGGATGCTGTAGACTGGGAAGAGAGCACAAAGGCAGACAAGGTGGACCAGTATGACCCGGACAAATTTAATTACACCATGCTGCTGGAAGGCCCGTTTGAGCGTCTGCACACACTCATGGGGTTTGAAAATGCACTCTGTGCCATGCTGACAGACCCGGAGGAGGTTGGTGCCTTTTTCGACCGGCTGACGGATTTAAAGTGCAAAGAACTGGAAATCCTGAAAAAATATTACCACACAGAGGCCGTATGCTTCCATGATGACTGGGGCACCCAGAAAAATATGTTCTTTTCTCCTGACATCTGGCGCAGCCTCATAAAACCGCAGATCAAAAAAATCACTGCCCACTGTCACAGCCTCGGTATGTTTTTTGATATGCATTCCTGCGGCAAGATGGATCAGATCATTGCGGAGTTCCCGGAAATCGGCATAGATTCCTTCCAGGGACAGGGGATCAATGACATTGTGGGGGCAATGAAAAAGACAGGCAGAAGCCTGTCCTATAACATCACACCAAAATATCAGGATCTGGAAGCCGCAGCGGCGGCAGAAACCCTAACAGAAGAGGAAGTCAGAAGCCGTATCCGGGAAGAAGTTTTATCCTGTGCGAAAAACGGTATCTATACAACTGCCTTCGTCCCGGTAAAGACCTGGTGGTTCCCCATCGCCATGCAGGAGGCGAAAGCCTGCGAAAAGGAAATTTTCACTATGTAGTGGGAAGTTCCAGGCTCACGCACAGGGCATGATTGACTTTCTTCAGTATTTCCGCATCCAGATGGCATACCTTGTCTTTTAATCTTCGTTTATCAATCGTGCGAAGCTGCTCCAGCAAAATGACAGAGTCCTTTACAATGGCGTAAGAGGACGCGTCGATCTCTATATGGGTGGGCAGCTTCGCCTTATTCATCTTCGATGTTATGGCCGCACAGATAACTGTGGGGCTGTGTTTATTGCCGATGTCATTTTGAATGATCAGTACCGGACGAATCCCGCCCTGTTCGCTGCCGACTACCGGCCTTAAATCCGCGTAAAAAATATCACCTCGTTTGATAACCACACATTTCACACTCCGATTTTTTTCTGTTCAGATATAATTCTTCCCAATTCTCTCGTGTGTATTCCATGGTTTTTCTTGTTTTTTACTTTTCTGAAGCCCAATCCCCGGAAACAACCGTCGGATCTTCGTTAAGGCACGTCCACCTGACCGGCTCCTGACCAGAAATATAAAGGCGCGGCACACGTTTATTTATACAGCAGGCAAACTCATAGTTGAAGCGGCCGGAGATATCCCCCAGCTCCTCCAAAGTGATGCAGTCCTCCCCGTCTCTTCCGATCAGCGTCACTTCGTCCAGCTCTTCTGCTTCCGGAATATCCGTCACATCCACCATGAACTGATCCATACAGACCCGTCCTATGATAGGCGCGCGTTTGCCGCGGATCAGCACACTGCCTTTCCCTGACAGAGCTCTGGCATATCCGTCCGCATAGCCCACAGGTATGGTGGCAACCCTGGTAGGCCGCTTTGTGACAAATGTGCCGCCGTAGCTTATCTCCACACCGGGTTCCACTGTCTTTATGTATACAACTCTGCTTTTGAGAGCCATAACCGGTTTTAAAGGCACCGGCTCCTTTTCCACCTGATCAGATGGGTACAGGCCATACAAAATGATACCTGCCCTTACCGCATCCATATTCGCCTCGGGAATACGGATGATACCCGCACTGTTGGAACAGTGCTTTATGGGCACGTGAAGCCCCTTCTCCTCCAGGGCGCGGACAAATTCCAGATATCTTTCGAGCTGTACATACGCCGGTTCCCTGTCGCTTTCATCCGCTCTGGCAAAATGCGTGAACAGGCCCTCCACTTCAAGGCCCGGCATTTTGGAGATCCTCAGGATCTCCGGCACATCGTGCTGCAGATTGCGGAAGCCGATACGCGTCATACCTGTATCCAACTTGATATGTACCTTTACTGTCTTGTTCAGCCGTCTTGCTGTATCTGATAACTCCTCAGCCATCTTACCTGTAAAAACAGTAGGCCGGAAATCATTTTCGATGATCGTCTCATAGTCTTCCTTAAAGGTATATCCCAGAATCAGAATCGGTTTTTTGATACCCCCTTTTCTGAGCGCAGCGCCCTCTTCCACACAGGCTACAGCAAATCCCCAAATATAGGGAAGCGGCTCTATATGCTCCGCAATGGGAAGCGCTCCGTGTCCATAACCGTCCGCTTTCAGCACTGCTATGATCTTGGTATCTTTATGGATATTTCTCTTCATACTTTCCAGATTATAGGAAACCGCATCCAAATCTACGGAGACGTAGATCCTGCTTGGTGTATTCATAAAACCGCTCCTCTTTTCTTCAAGATTTCCGCTGTCTGTGTAATGATATCACCGGCTATCATGCTGTATTCTCCCTTTTGGGCAGCAGCCATATCTCCCGCAGCGCCGTGAAAATAGACCCCCAAAGACGCCGCGTCTATGGCGGAAAGTCCTTGGGCGAGAAGTCCCATAAGGATTCCCGAGAGTACATCCCCGCTTCCTGCTGTTGCCATACCGCTGTTGCCGGAGGTGTTTATAAAGATCTCTTCACTGCCGTCGGAAATGACCGTTCGCGAATCTTTACACACAACGGTCAGATGGTATTTATGGGCAAAGCGCTTTGTGAGATAAAGAGGGGCTTCCTTCCACTCCTCCACTGACACTCCTGAAATCCTGCCAAACTCCCCAAGATGCGGTGTCACAATGACCGGTGCCGGATACTGGGCCAGCACCTCCATTCTGCCCGCTAAAAGATTCAGACCGTCAGCATCGATGAGCAAAGGTTTTCTGCCCTCTGCCAAAATGGTGTACAGGATATCTTCCGCCTGCTGTCCCGTGCCCATTCCAGGCCCCACTCCGATGACATCAGCCCAGGCAAGTCCTTCCCGGATCTGTTCTTTTTCTATCTCCTCATCGTCATAGAAACTGTACATGGCCTCCGGCAGCATTGTGGTCAGTGCCTGTCTGTTTTCCTGCCTGGTATGTACCTTGATCATACCTGCGCCTGTCCTGAGTGCTGCACAGGCAGAGAGGTATGCCGCACCGCTGATATCACGGCTTCCGGCAGCCAGGAATATCTTTCCGAAGGTTCCCTTATTCCCATCCGGCTTTCTGACGGGAATCCGGAACAAATCCTTATCCTCACAGCTCTGGATGGACAGTTCAAAATCATTCTGAGGCGGCATATAGATCCCGATATCGGCTGTTTTTATCTTTCCCGCGTAAGAAGCACCCGGATAAAATAAAAGGCCTGCTTTCTCATAGGCAAAGGTTACGGTCACATCAGCTTTCACTGCGCAGCCCAGCACTTTTCCCGTATCTGCACTGATTCCGGAGGGAATATCCACTGCCATGACCTTCACGTCTGACCGGTTCAGAGCTTCGATGGTGTCTCTGTAAACCCCGCCCACTTCTCTGGACAGGCCTACGCCAAAGACAGCATCTACTATAGTAGTATATTCAGCAGGTACGGCATTCTTGACAAAGGATATGTGATAATTTTCTGCAATATCCACTTGTTTTCTCATTTCTTCTGTATAATGATCCTTTTTCCCAAGTATACAGATATCAACGGAAACCCCTGCCGCATGAAGCATCCGTGCCACTGCTGCGCCATCCGCACCGTTATTGCCGGTACCGCAGAGGACCAAAACTTTTTCCAGGGGAAATTCTTCCTCCCGAAGCGCCTGACAGACACTCAGGGCAGCCCGCTCCATGAGTACCAGAGACGAAATCCCCATTTTTTCGATGGTGTAACTGTCCAACAGCTTCATCTGTCCGCCGGTTACGATTTGTTTCATGTCATACACTCCTCTCTTTTTGCGTATTACAGAGTAAAAGGCCGCCGCAAAAGTTCCGCAGCAGCCCTTTCTTACTTTTTATGTTCCGTCACATAACAATTCAGATTATAAGACAATCGCATGAGGCTTTCAGAGAGGTGTACATTTTCCACAATGACATCCTCCGGAACCTCCAGATCCAGATGTGCGAAATTCCAGATAGCCTTGATTCCGTTTTCTACCAGTAGATTAGCTGTCTCCTCTGCGTTGTTCTTCGGCAGAGTAAGCGTTGCTATCTGAACATCATTATCCTTCAGATACTGGGGAAGCTCATCCATCATAAGGATTTCATTCCCACGGATGGAGATGCCTTTCAGAACCGGATTCACATCAAAAATGCCTACCACTTTAAACCCGCGCTTTTCAAACTGTACGTAATTTGCAAGTGCCTGTCCCAGATTACCGGCCCCTATGATGATCATATTGTGAGTCCGGTCAAGCCCCAGGATCTTTCCAATCTCTGTGTACAGGTACTGTACATTATATCCGTATCCCTGCTGCCCAAACCCTCCGAAATTATTCAGGTCCTGGCGAATCTGGGATGCTGTCACGCGCATTTTGGAACTGAGCTCATTTGAGGAGATACGCTCCACTCCATCCTCCAAAAGTTCTCCTAAATATCTGTAATATCGGGGAAGTCTTCTGATGACTGCTTTTGATATGCATTTTTCGTCCACGACTTTACCCTCCTTATGTCTAAATTTTCTGTTTCATATAGGAATATTATATATAATTGTTAAAATAAAGTCAAATACAATTCCAGTTATTGTTGTTTTTATCTGTTGTCAAATTCTGAATTTCCGATATAATAGGAAGGGTGAACCAAAAGTAACTGTCCGGATATCCGGGCAGTTACAGCCTAAAGATAAAGGAGATTCGTATAAAATGATACTGGCATGTCAAAACATTGAAAAATCATTCGGGGGCATGAATTTGATCCATGATGCCTCCTTCCATATAGAAGAACGCGAAAAAGCAGCACTCGTAGGCATCAACGGTGCCGGAAAATCCACCATGCTGCGCATTATCATGCAGGAGATACCTGCTGACAGCGGCGAGATCATTTTATCAAGGGGCAAGTCCATCGGTTATCTGGCCCAGCACCAGGAACTGGACAGTGCCCTTACCATCTATGACTCTCTGCTCCAGGTCAAACAGCATATTCTGGATATGGAGCTTCACATGAGAGAGATTGAAAAACAGATGAAGCACGCTTCCGGGGAAGAGCTGGAACGCCTTATGGAGACTTATTCCCGTCTGACCCATGAATTTGAAATGGAGAACGGCTACGCATATAAGAGTGAACTTGTGGGAGTTCTGAAAGGCCTCGGCTTTCCTGAAAGTGACTTTGAAAAAGAAATCTCCACTCTGTCGGGAGGACAGAAAACACGGGTTGCCCTAGGTCGTCTTCTCCTGTCAAAGCCGGATATCATTCTTCTGGACGAGCCTACCAACCATCTGGATATGGATTCTATCTCCTGGCTGGAGACCTATCTGTTGAACTATCCAGGAGCTGTGCTGATCGTCTCCCATGACCGGTATTTCCTGGACAGGATCGTGACAAAGGTCATTGATATTGACAACGGGAAAGTCAGCACCTTTACAGGGAATTATTCTGCCTACAGCGAGAAAAAGGCACAGCTTCGCAGGGACGCTTATCAGGCCTATCTCAATCAGCAGCAGGAGATCAGGCATCAGGAAGAAGTCATTGCCAAGTTGAAACAGTTCAACCGGGAAAAATCCATCAAACGGGCAGAGAGCCGGGAGAAAATGCTGGATAAGATCGAGGTTCTGGAAAAGCCGACAGAGGTAAACGCCTCCATGCGCATTTATCTGAAGCCCCGTGTGGAGAGCGGTACGGATGTACTTACCGTGGAACATCTCACCAAATCCTTCCCCTCACTCCCGCTGTTCTCTGACCTGAACTTTTCCATCAAGCGGGGTGAGCGGGTGGCCATCATCGGAAACAACGGAACCGGAAAAACCACTATCCTTAAAATTTTGAATGAACTGGTTCCCGCTGATGCCGGTGTTTTTCATCTGGGTAGCAAGGTCCATATCGGCTACTATGACCAGGAACATCACGTGCTGCATATGGAGAAAACAATATTTGAGGAAATCTCTGATGACTTTCCAAAGCTCACCAACACAGAGATCCGCAATCTGCTGGCAGCGTTTCTCTTTACCGGAGATGATGTATTTAAGAAGATATCCTCTCTGAGCGGCGGTGAGCGGGGACGTGTATCCCTGGCAAAGCTCATGCTCTCAGAAGCCAACTTTTTGATCCTGGATGAGCCGACCAACCACCTTGACATTCTGTCAAAAGAAATCTTGGAGGAGGCGCTCCGCAATTACACGGGAACTGTACTGTATGTGTCTCATGACAGGTATTTTATTAACCGGACTGCCACCAGGATCCTGGAGCTGACCAACCAAAGCATGGTAAACTACATCGGCAATTATGATTACTATATGGAAAAAAGGGAAGAACTGACCCGCATCTATGCCCCGAAAGAGGTAGAGGAACAGGCGGAAGAAGCCGTCTCCGCCACCAAATTGGGCTGGAAACAGCAGAAAGAGGAACAGGCACGTCAGCGAAAGCGTGAAAATGAACTGAAAAAGACAGAGGAAGCCATCGAACGCCTGGAAAGCAGGGACAAAGAGATTGACTGTGAGATGGAAAAGCCGGAAATTGCCGTCAATGTAGCAGAGTGTGTCCGGCTTGCCAATGAAAAAGCGGAAATAGCAGAAAAACTGGAAGAACTTTATGAAAAATGGGAAGAGCTGGCATAGTGCCAGTTCCTCCCATTTTTGTTATAAGGGCAGGTCGCGTCTGCTGAACCGTACGATCCCGATCCCCATGAAGAGAATACCCGCTATATACAGTATTCCGCACATTATCCACGCTTTCCCGTCTCCTGCGCTGAGTCCTTCAATGTCAAACAGGGTCATAGGCGTGGCATATTTTATTTTCTCGAACTTATCCCCCACCTGTGATATCATCTGTATGAGAATGGAATATACCACCACTGCCGTACTTACTGCGGAGGAGATTTTTGACTCATTGCTGAAGCAGGACGCGCAGAAACATGCGCCTCCGAAAAACACAAGGATACCCAGCAGGCCCACATTGATCCGAATAAATGCCGCTGTCTCCATTTCGCCCGGAAAAAGCACTTCACTGACAATTAGTACCAGGCAGGTCACATACGCCACTATGACGATCAGAGACACCAGCATGAAGATACACTGTGTCATCATGATCTTCCAGCGCTTCTGGGGTACAGCAAGCAGATAGGCCATGGAACCGTTATCCACGTATTTCGCTGCCAGCCTGTTTGAAAGGATTATGATGAATACTCCCGGAAATGCCACATACAGCATTCCGTATAGATAACCTGATACAAAATCCAGCAGAGTCTGGCCCACATCAGCCATACCGAATGCCGCAAACAGATCCGGCATGCTGTCAGCCATCATCTTCAGGCTGTCTCCCATTTCCGGATTATACATCATAGTGATCATGCTTCCGTAGACACTGAGCACTGCGAGAAAGATCACCAGCAGCAGCCAGTTGGATTTGATTTCTTTTTTAAATAAGGTAGCGTTCATTCTTTTGCTGCCTCCTCTCCATAAAAATGCATAAAGAATTCCTCCAGGCTCTGCCCGCGCACATTAAAATCCGTAACCGTATACGCACCTGCTTTCTTGACAAAAGCATCCAGGTCCTTTCCCACCTTGGCAGTGACAGTCTTCCCTCCTGCCTGATAAGCCGCCTTTGGAAAGGCTGCGGCGAATGCCTCTGCCATGGCAGCATCCCGGAAAGTGACCTCTATCACTTTCTGCCGCCCCTCTTTCAGCTTCTCTATCTCCTCCACTGCCGCCAGGCGCCCGTCACGGATGATAGCCGCACGGTCACAGGTCCGTTCCACCTCCTCGAACATATGGGAGGACATCAAAATGGTTTTCCCCTTTTTCTTCTCAGAAAGGATCAGCTCCACAAACCGGTTCTGCATCAGCGGATCCAGTCCGCTGGTAGGTTCATCCAGGATCAGAATACTGGCCAGAGGGTTCATAAAGGCACAGACAATGCCTATCTTCTGTTTCATGCCCTTTGACATCTTTTTCAGCTTGCCGGATGCGTTTAATTCAAACATCTTCATCAGTTCCTGCGCCCGGCCCATATCTCTCATATTCTTCATCTTTGCCACAAAGCGGATAAATTCCATTCCTGTCATGGAATCAATAAAAGCGATCTCTCCCGGCAGATATCCAAGTGATGTCTGGATCTTATCCGACTCTTTAAAACAATCCATATCCAAAATGGACAGACTACCCTTATCCGGTTTTATAAATCCCATTAGCTGACGGATGGTAGTTGTCTTACCGGCACCGTTTGGCCCTAAAAAGCCCAGCACCTCTCCCTGTTTTACAGAAAAACTCACATCAAAAACGCCGCGGTTCTGTCCATAGTCTTTGGTTATATGGCTGATTTCAATTACGTTCATTTTGCCTCCTTCCAACCATTTCGGTCAGATACTTCTCTGTGTATGTAATGCGCTTCGGTATCCACCGTATCAGCAGATTTTATGTTTTACCGATTCGGTTAATACTCATTATAAGAAATTGACTATTTTTTTCAACCCCTGTCTGAATTTTTTTACAAATAAAAGTCCATGTACGAAGGACTTATAGGCCCCTCTTACATGGACTTTTCAAAAAAGCAAACATTCGTAACTACAGGGGTACTGAATGTTCACAAGAGTTCCGTTTTACGCATACAAAGTATCCAGATTCTTTTTGACAGCCTGGATAAATTCGCGGCTGTTCAGTACAACGGGTGCCTCAAGAGAAGTGATAAGCGCAAGATCTTTTGTCATCTCACCTTTTTCGATGGTGGTGAGAGTTGCTTTCTCCAGATTGTCGGCAAACCGGCAAAGGCTGTGGTTCCCGTCCAGTTCACCGCGTTTTCTAAGGGCACCGGTCCAGGCAAAGATGGTGGCTACGGAGTTGGTGGAAGTCTCCTCTCCTTTTAAGTGCTTATAATAATGGCGCTGTACTGTTCCGTGTGCCGCCTCATACTCAAAATATCCGTGAGGAGATACCAGAACAGACGTCATCATAGCCAGGGAACCGAAGGCTGAGGATACCATATCGCTCATAACATCACCGTCATAGTTCTTGCAGGCCCAGATAAATCCGCCCTCCGCTTTCATGACACGTGCCACTGCGTCGTCGATCAGTGTATAAAAATATGTAATACCGGCTTTCATAAATGCATCTTTGTATTCTGCGTCATAGATATCCTGAAAAATATCTTTAAAGGTGTGGTCGTACTTTTTGGAAATGGTGTCTTTTGTGGAGAACCATAAATCCTGTTTTGTGGAGAGCGCATATTCAAAGCAGCTTCTTGCAAAGCTCTCAATGGAATCATTTAAATTGTGCATCCCCTGTGCCACACCTGCACCTGTGAAATTGTGCACCAGCTCTCTTGTCTGTGTGCCGTCAGCAGCCGTATATACAAGCTCTACTTTTCCCGGGCCGGGAATGACCATCTCTGTATTTTTATAGACATCTCCATAGGCATGTCTTGCCAGGGTAATGGGCTTCTTCCAGTTCTTTACACAGGGTTCGATGCCTTTTACCACAATGGGAGCACGGAAAACCGTACCGTCCAGCATGGAACGAATGGTTCCGTTGGGGCTTTTATACATCTCCTTTAAGTGGTACTCGTCCATACGTGCCGCATTCGGAGTGATGGTGGCGCATTTTACCGCTACCTTATATTTCTTTGTGGCGTTGGCTGCATCCACAGTAACCTTATCATTTGTCTCATTTCTGTATTCCAGTCCCAGGTCATAATACTCTGTATTCAGTTCCACATATGGCTCAAGCAGATCCTCTTTGATCATTTTCCAGAGGATCCTGGTCATTTCATCCCCATCCATTTCCACCAGAGGTGTTGTCATTTTAATTCTTTCCATTGTTGTCGTTCTCCTTTCCGTATTCTTCCCGCAGAATTTCTTCCAAATTATAATGTTTCAGATTTTCAACCGTATTAAAAATATGCCTTGCCGCCACCTGCTCCGCCAGATCCGGATCTTTGCTCTTGATCGCCTCCAGGATCTCTGTATGCTCATTGCCTGATTTGTTCAGGCGAAGGCGGTTCATGATGGATACCTGCCGCACACGCTGTACATACTGATGAAAATCTGACAGTGTGTGGGAAAGCATCCGGCTGCCGGAGGCTTCATAGAGCAGCTTATGGAATCTGCCGTCCATCTCACAGACCTGTTCATAATGTTCTTTTTTCGCGTGGTAGTCAGACAGGACAATGGCTTCCTCCATGGCTTCCAGCTGATCCGGTGTAATGTTCTCCACAGCCATCCGGGCGCAAAGCCCTTCTAACCGGGACCGGATCAAATAAATATCAGTCACATCCCTTGCGGATATCCCGTTGACAAATGCACCTTTGTTTGGAACCAGGCGCACCAGCCCCTCCAGTTCGAGCTGCCGTATGGCCTCCCGCACCGGAGTTCTGCTGACTCCCAGTTCTTTTCCTATGGTACATTCCACCAGTTCGTCTCCCTGCTGGTAACGGCCTTTCAGAATATCTGATCGTATCTTGTCAAACACCTGGCCCCGCAGGGACTTTTCTCTAACTGCCATTTTACTTCCTTCCTCACATGTTATCGCCTTATAAAGTTATGTTCAGTCTTGTGCAGCTCTCCTCAATGACAGATATCAGCTCCTCATCTGTCAGGACCGTAACGCGTCCCTCCTCATACTGGGCATCTACCCAGGCCTTTACCATCTGTACCAGTTCACTGTTCTTCTGCACCTGTTTGTCACCGGCCAGACGGTAGTGATTGTTGATCCAGTGGGCAATGCCTGCCAGACCAGAGGTGTTGGAGACAGCCACCTGAGGCGGACGGCCCAGGAACTTATCTGTGTCAAAGATATTGTAAATCTCTTCGTTCTTCAGCAGGCCGTCTGCATGGATACCGGCTCTCGTCACATTGAAAGCGCTTCCCACAAATGGCGTAGTTGACGGAACCTTATATCCGATCTCTTTTTCGTAGTATTCTGCAAGCTCTGTGATAACCCTTGTGTCCATACCGTCCAGAGACCCTTTGATCTGTGCATACTCAAACACCATTGCTTCAAGAGGTGTATTACCTGTTCTCTCGCCAATACCGAACAGGGAGCAGTTTACACCACTTGCGCCATAGAGCCATGCGGTGGTGGAGTTGCTCACAGCCTTATAAAAATCGTTGTGGCCGTGGAACTCGATCAGTTCTGAGGGAATTCCGGCATGTGTCAGGATTCCATAGATGATACCCGGAATGGAACGCGGGATCACGGCACCGGGATAGTTCACCCCATAACCCATAGTATCGCAGCAGCGCACCTTGATGGGTATGGAATACTCTTCCATCAATTTATTCAGTTCCAGGCAGAACGGGATCACATAGCCGTAGATATCCGCTCTGGTAATATCCTCCAGATGACATCTGGGGCTGATCCCTGTCTCCAGGCATTCCCGGATCACGCTTAAATAGTGCTCCATGGCCTGTTTTCTTGTCATTTTCATTTTATAGAAAATGTGGTAATCCGAACAGCTTACCAGGATACCTGTCTCTTTCAGTCCGATGTCCTTTACAAGCTCAAAATCCTTTTTGCTGGCGCGGATCCAGCTTGTGACTTCCGGGAATTTATATCCTCGTTCCAGACATTTATATACGGCATCTCTGTCTTTTTTGCTGTAGAGGAAAAATTCACTCTGACGGATCCTGCCGTTTGGACCGCCTAATTTGTGTAAGTAATCGAAGATAGTTACAATCTGTTCTGTGCTGTAAGGAGCCCTTGACTGCTGCCCGTCACGGAACGTGGTGTCGGTGATCCAGATGTCATCCGGCATATGGTGGGGCACGATCCTGTCGTTAAACGCGATCTTCGGTACCTCTGTGTAGGGAAAAAGATTGTGAAACACATTGGGGGTCTGCACATCCACCAGCGGATACATATGCTCTTCCAGTTCCAGTAAATTTGTATGGTAATTCATTCTGACAGCTCTGTTTATCATTTTCGTCACTCCTCATCTTAACTTCCGGGATATCCCGGCATCACATTTTTTCAATATGCTATCACTTTATCTCAATGAATTTCTTGTATTATTGTATACAATGATACATTGTTTGTCAACTATAAATTTCAATTCTTTTCATCGTACAAAAAATGCTCTAATTGAAAAAGCCCCCAACCCTGCAGGTTGTGGGGATAGCCTAAATCCTTTGCCGTCTTCATCAGTCTTTTTTTTATTTCCAGATTTGACAGGGATGGATCTTTTTCCAGAAGCAGAGCAATGCCCCCTGACACCATAGGCGTTGACATGGAGGTGCCGCTTTTTACCGCATAGGGCATAGTGCCGCTTCTGTTGGCGCAGGAGACGATCGCATTGCCCGGTGCCACAATATCAGGCTTGATGATACAGTCGCCGGTAGGCCCTCTCCCCGAAATCCCCTGATGACGCACCAGCATGTCGGCAGATCCCACAGTGATGACCTTCCGGCTGCTTCCCGGCGCTGTGATACTGCCCTGGCCCGGTCCCATATTTCCCGCTGCGGCCACAACAATAAAGCCGTCGTCCCAGGCAGATTCCACGGCGCAGATCAGATCCCGGTGTGCTTCCTTCTGGGTAGTGCCCACGGAGATATTGATGACCCTGATGTTGTATTTTATTCTGTTGGCTTTGATCCAGTCCAGTGCTTCGATGACCTGTTCCTTGTTGCCGTTGCCGCACTCATCAAGCACCTTTATGGCGATGATATCACACCCCGGCGCCACACCTTTGTATTTTCCGTTCAGGGCAGTCCCGCTGCCAGCCAGTATGCCGGCCACGTGAGTACCGTGTCCATTGTCATCATAGGGGAAAGTTTTCCCGTGTACCATATCCAGAAAAGCACGGATTCGGCAGTCAAAATCTATATGAGGATAAATCCCGGTGTCCAGGACAGCGACACCGATATTTTTTCCGGTAAGCCATTTCTGCATCATTTCCCAAAGCTCCGTGTGATCGTTCTTCTTTATGGTATTCAGAAAACATCTTTGCTGCCAATATTTTCCCTGACTTCCTCATAGACTTATTAAAACAGACAGTATGGATAATTTTTTATGGCTACAATAAACGAAATGATCTTGTCTGAGGATTATGCCGATTACATCCTCCCCATATATCCCCATTTTCTGGAAGACTACCGGGATTTTGGGGCTCAGCTCTTCAACAATTATTATGGAATGATACACGGACTTCTCCCCTCTTCTGATATCAGGGATTATTTAGCTAACGGACTCTTCTATAATACGATACCGAATCTCTACTCGCTCCTGGATACAGTCAGCTTGGAGGTTTCGGGAATCACTGCGGTTCAGAACCAGCCGGCCCTTAATCTGAGAGGACGCGGCATCCTCATCGGATTCATTGACACGGGAATTGATTACACCCACCCTGCATTCAGACGTTCCGACGGAGGCAGCCGGATCTACGGCCTGTGGGATCAGACCATCCAGAGCGGCCCGCCGCCTTTTGACATGCAGTATGGAACCGGATATACCCATGAAGACCTGGAAAATGCACTGGCAGCAGAAAATCCATTGGATCTTATTCCGTCACGGGACACCATTGGCCACGGTACCTTTCTGGCAGGTGCTGCCGCGGGAAGCAGCCTGCCGGACAATGACTTTATCGGGGCAGCCCCGTCCAGTATGCTGGCAGTTGTAAAGCTGAAAGAGGCGAAAAATTATCTGAAAGAGCTTTTCTATCACACCAGTGATGATCCTGTTTACCAGGAATCGGATATTATGATGGGTATCCGCTATCTCCTGCTCCTCTCCAATGAACTGCAGGCTCCCCTTGTTATCTGTATTGGTTTAGGGTCAAACCAGGGGGCACATTCAGGACAATCCGCTCTGTCAGTATCCCTCACCGTATCTGCCAATTACTGGGGCGTGTATTCCGTTACGGCCGTGGGAAATGAGGCGGGCAAGGCTCATCATTTCTTTGCGGATGCCCCTGCGCCCAATACCAGCACTGTAGTGGAAATCCTGGTACCGGAAAACACAAGAGGATTTACTGCGGAATTGTGGGGGGCGCCTCCTGAAATTTACTCTGTAGGATTTGAGTCTCCTCTTGGTGAAGTCATACAGCGGCTGCCCACCCGCATCAATTACTCCGACACCATACAGTTTGTATTGGAAGAAACAGAAATCTTTGTCGCTTCGGAACTGATCCAGACCATATCCGGGGATCAGCTTATTTTCTTTCGTTTTTCCAATCCCACACCCGGTTCATGGAAGATCAATATATATTCCAGCTCCAACAATGCAGGGAATTTCCATATCTGGCTTCCCGTCTCCGGATTTATGAAACCTGATGTCACATTTTTAAGACCGGATCCCAACACTACCATCACTGCCCCTTCAGCGGCGGAGGTCTCACTCTCCACTGCTGCCTATAACGGATACAACAACAGCCTGTTTGTCAATTCCAGCAGAGGATTTACCCGCACAGGTCTCATCAAGCCCGATATCGCCGCTCCCGGTGTAAATGTCTTCGGCCCGGCTCCGGGGGGACGCTTTACAACCATGACAGGTACTTCTGTATCTGCGGCCCTCACTGCGGGAGCCTGTGCACTGGTGATCGAATGGGGCGCGAAAAGAAATCCGCCTAAGATATTCAATAACGCGGAACTAAAATCCCTTTTTATCCGAGGGGCCAGAAGAAGCCAGGCACAGCTCTATCCCAATCGTGAATGGGGATACGGTGCTTTGGACGTGTACCGAATCTTTTCAGTTTTCACGGATATTTAAAATTTTTTGCCAAAAGCTGCACCAATTCCTCCCCGGCACATATCATGTAAGTGTAATCAAAATTCTTTGGAGGATACAAAATGAGTGATTTAGCTGCTACAAACTGTGGTTGTGGATGCGAGGATAACTGTGGAGGAGGATGTGGAGTTTCCCGTGGATTCGGCGGCGACTGCAGCTGTATTGTATGGATTCTTCTTCTTCTTTGCTGTTGTGGAAATGGAAACGGCGGCTGCGGCGGCTGTGGAAATGACTGTGGATGCGGCGGTGGATTCGGCGGCGACTGTAGCTGCATTATCATTATCCTGCTGCTCCTCTGCGGATGCGGCGGACACGGATTCTGCTAATCAACAGAAAATGAATAAACGGAAGAGAGGCTGCCTTTTGGCAGCCTCATCTAAAAGAGCCGGGGTGATAAGCCCCGGCTTTTTATTGCTTTTTATTGCTCTTTACCATATTTTCTAGTTCTCTTTTGTCCTGTTCTTTTCAAATGCCAGCCTTCTCTTCTCATCTGCCTCCATTGCCCTTTTTGCTGCCAGTTGTTTTCTCCTGACACAGTCCATATCTATCTCATAAATGGTGTTGTCTTCTTCCACCAGTTTAATTTCATGCTGTTCCATTTTTATACACCCCTTTCCTTATTATACTATGGCAGAACCGCTTTTTCGTCATATCCTGTACAGAGGAAACATATGGTTTAGAAAGCGGAAGTTTTGGAAGGAGCCAGAATGGAAGAACATAATATACTGGACGAAATGATATCGGAGGATCAGGTGGAAATTCTGAAAGCAGCCATGCCTTATCTTCCTGCGCAGGGTCAGAGATTCATATCCGTATATGCCAAATTTCTGGAGTTATCCAATACCATACGTCTCTTCTCACGACCACAGGCAGATATGCAGATGCATGCCCAGGAACAGTTTACCGCAGACCCTCTGGAAATGCTCTCTGCCTGCAGTAAAGTATGCCGCGGGCCTGCCAAGGAGCGAATTGAGACTCTCATCAACACCATGGCCATGCTTCAGCTCTTTGAGCTGTCCCAGGATGTGCCAAAACAGTAAAAACGGAGGTAAGTATGAATAATCAGAATTACAGGCAGAACTTCAAAAATCCTGCCGGAAAGCCGGGAACAGATGAGCCGTCGAAAACGCGTGCAGGCGGTCCCAGATATCCCCAGGGGGTTCAGCAGCCATATCACGCCGGACCGCAGCCCGGTTCACAGACGGAATCCCAGCCTTATCAGAATAATACGCAACAGAGAGCCGGGACTTATCAAAATAACACTCAGCAGGGACCAGGGAATTATCAGAACAACTCTCAGCAGGGACCGGGGACTTTTCAGAACAACTCTCAGCAGGGACCAGGGACTTTTCAGAATAACTCGCAGCAGGGACCGGGGACTTTTCAGAATAACTCACAGCAGGGCTCAGGGACTTTTCAGAACAGACCTCAGCAAGGACCGGGAACTTTTCAGAACAGACCTCAGCAGGGACCGGGGACTTTTCAGAATAACTCGCAGCAGGGACCGGGAACTTTTCAGAACAACTCTCAGCAAGGACCAGGACCATATCAGAATAACTCGCAGCAGGGCTCAGGAACTTATCAGAACGGCCCTCAGCAGGGACCGGGACCCTATCAGAACACCCCCCAGCAAGGAGCCGGCCCTTATCAGAATAATGCTCAGCAGGGGACCGGTTCCTATCAAAGCGGACCCCAGCAGGATACACAGCAGCAGGGAAATCCTCAGGAGAACTGGATGAATAACCCCAATTTGAAAGGCATGGACCCTGAAAAGCTGAAAATGCTCAACAATATAGCCAGCCAGGGAAGCCAAAAGGGCATGAATGAACTGCTGCCCTTTCTCATGTCAGCAGTCTCTCAGAACAAAAGTCAATCCGGGGGACTTGATTTTTCGCGTCAGGAGATGGACACCATAATCGAAGTGCTGAAAATGGGAAAGTCACCGGAGGAGGTGGCCCGCATCAACCGTATGATGCAGATCGTCAAAATGATGCATTAGACAGCAGACAGCCGTCCGGCATAGAATACCGGGCGGCTGTCTGTATGACATTATTTGTATGACATTATTTTGTGTTTTCCTCATTGCGGCGCTCAAAATTCTCCAAAATACATTCTCTTAACAGGATCAGCGCATAGGTTACTGCCTGTTCCCTGATCTTGCTGCGGTCTCCGCCAAAGTGGAATTCCCGCACTGCCGTTTTTCCCTTTAAGCAGCACCCGATAAATACAGTGCCCACAGGGGCCTGTTCCGTACCACCGTCCGGTCCGGCAAACCCTGTGATCGAAATGGCAGCGTCGGAACCTGTGACAAAGCATCCGCCTTTTGCCATTTCCTTTGCACATTTCTCACTGACGGCTCCGTATTCTTTCAGGGTACTCTTCTTTACCATGACGTATTTTCTCTTGGCACGGTTGGTATATGTGACGAATCCCTGCTTCAACACATCAGAAGCACCGGGAACATCCACGATCCTGGCTGACAGAGCACCTCCTGTACAGGACTCCACTGTAGTAAGGGAGATATCCTGATTTCTGAGCAGGTCTACCACAGCGCTCTCCAAAGATTTGTCCTCATCTGTTGTATAGATATTGGCCCCGAAACGTACCTTCAGTTCACGCACATAGGGCTTGATCAGCTTTCTGGCTGCCTTTTCGTTCTCTGCCTTGGCAGTTACACGCAGGTGAACTTCCCCGGTCTTTGCATAAGTGGCAATCGTAGGGTTGGACTGCTTTTCAATCAGATCGGAAATGTCAGTCTCCACCTGGCTCTCTCCGATGCCGCACACCTTCACCATCTCAGAGGCTATGACCTCCGGCTGTTTTTTCCTGAGATAGGGATATATCTTCTCTTCAAACATAGGAATCAGTTCATTTGGCGGGCCGGGAAGCAGGATCATAATGGTTTTGTTCTCCTCCATTATGATTCCGGGAGCAGTTCCGTTTTCATTGTCCACAGCAACGGCACCCTCGGGCAAAAGTGCCTGTTTCCAGTTGTTGTCTGTGATCTTAGTGCCCGGATGGCTCTTTACATAGTTATCCATATAGGCCTGGATCCGCTCTCTGGTATGCTCATCCTCTTTCAGCTCTCTTCCCATAACTTTTGCGGCCGCTTCTTTTGTCAGATCATCCTTGGTAGGTCCAAGGCCGCCGCAGAGTATCACCACATCTGAGCGTTTTACCGCTGTACGAATGGTCTCCTCCAAACGTTTGTCATTGTCACCTACAATACTCTGATGATACATGGAAAGCCCAAGGGCGGCACATTTCTTCGCCAGATAGGCCCCGTTTGTATTCACAATATTGCCCAGAAGCAACTCTGTTCCCACACATATCAATTCCGCTGTCATAAGTTTCTCTCCTTCCCAAGCAGCATAGCCATACTTTCTCTTTCTTTAGTCCTGCATGCTCAATACACTTTTATTCTTGGCAATGTAATCCACAAGAGAAATCAGGGTAAGTGCAACTGCAATTACCACAAAAATCTGGATCAGGATCTGGAATGCCTGATTCTGGATGTCCATGATCATCAGAATGATCATGATCATCTGTGATACGGTCTTGAATTTGCCCCAGTAGCTGGCGGCGATGACGATACCGTTGTCCGCAGCCACCAGGCGGAAACCGCTGATGATAAACTCACGGGCGATAATAATAATGGTGATCCATGCCGGAAGTTCGCCTAAACCGGTAAAGCAGATCAGTGCGGAGCAGACTAACAGCTTGTCTGCCAGCGGGTCCATAAACTTACCGAAATTTGTCACCAGGTTATCTCTCCTGGCCAGATATCCATCCAGGGTATCTGTCAGGCTGGCAATGATAAAGACAGCCAGAGCGATCCACTTACCGGCACTGCCCGCAATATCATACATTAAAAAAGCCACAAAGAACGGAATCATAACGATTCTTGCGATCGTCAGTTTATTCGGTGTATTCATCTTTTAACTCTCCTATCAAATCATATTCCAGAGCGCCGGTTATATGCACCATGCATAAATCTCCTGAGATAAGTTCCCTGTCCGTATTCACAAAAATATATCCGTCCACACCCGGCGCATCTCCGTATGTGCGTCCCACATAGGCATTCTCATCCGCAACTTTCCCTTCGATCATGACGAGCACTTCCGAGTGGATCTTCTCCTGGCCCTTATCCAGGGAAATCTCCTGCTGAAGCTCCATAAGCTCTGCCTGGCGCTCCTTCTTCACTTCCTCATCTATCTGATCCGGCATGACAGCGGCAGGGGTATCCTCCTCAGGAGAATAGGTAAAGACGCCGAGCCTGTCAAACTCCATCTCGTCGATAAAGTTCATCAGTTCTTCATGCTCCTCCTGCGTCTCACCCGGGAATCCGGTGATCAGGGTCGTACGCAGTACAATGTCAGGGATTTCTCTGCGGAGTGAGCAGATAATGTCCACAAGCTCCTGTCTGGTGGTGCGTCTTCCCATCCGTTTCAGGATCCTGTCATTGCAGTGCTGTATGGGCAGATCCAGGTAGTGACAGATCTTCGGCTCCTCTTTCATCACCTGGATCAGTTCCGGATAGATTTCTTCCGGATAACAATACAAAACACGGATCCAGGCAATACCGGGGATGCGGCACAGCTCTTTTAAGAGCTTGTGCAGGGATTTCTCCCCGTACAGGTCACAGCCGTATATAGTAGTCTCCTGCGCCACAATGATCAGCTCCTTCACACCCTGCTCTGCCATGTAGCGGGCCTGTTCCACCAGCTTTTCCATGGCTACGCTGCGGTACCTGCCTCTGAGCTTTGGAATGATACAGTAGGTACAGTGCTTATCACAGCCCTCCGCGATCTTCAGATATTCATAGTAACCGCCTGTAGTGATCATTCTCTTTGTCTCTACCTCCGGCAGATAGGAGGTGTCCTTGAACTCCAGATATTTTTCTCCTCCAAAAGCTTTATCAAGGGCTTCGATAATATCGTCAAAGCTGGTGGTTCCCAGAACGGCATCCACCTCCGGGATCTCCTCAATGATCTCCTCCTTGTACCGCTGTGCCAGACATCCTGTCACCAGCAGCACCTTCAAAGAACCTGTCTCCTTATACTTTGCCATCTCCAGAATGTTGGAAATGCTCTCCTCTTTGGCGTCATGGATGAAGGCGCAGGTGTTGACAACAGCCACATCAGCTTCTGTCTCATCATTTACGATGGTATAGCCGTGCTCCACAAGCATACCCAGCATTTCCTCAGAATCTGCCAGATTCTTGTCACATCCAAGAGATATAAATAAAACTTTCCTCATGTATACTCCTTGTCAGTAATGGTAGAAGGGACTGCCCGCATCTGGCGGCAGTCCCTGTAAACATTTTTAGTTTTCTGTTGTCTCCTCTTCCTCCTGGAAGTCTTCAGGCAGAATTCGCACTTTGCCCTGATAGATTTCTTCCACTGCTGTGGACAGAGGCTTCTTTCCTGAAGAGTGAACCATAGCCTCACGGCCTGCAATGAGCTGTCTGGCCCTCTTGCTGGTGGCAAGCACTACAGAGTAACGGCTGGTCACTAAAGGTTCGTCCTCTATATTGCCCTCCTCGTTGATTGCGTCCATTAATTCTGTGTAAGACGGATGTATCATATCTCATTCTCCTTTCGCAAATACTGCTACTTCACTTGTTATTTTTTCTATAAAAGGCGCACTGTTTTTCACAGTGTTGTGCTGGCTCTGAATAATACCGTGCAGTCTGTCAACGCATTCTTCCAAATCGTCATTGATGAGCACATAATCATAAAGGGGCATCCCCTCTGCCTCCTCAGAGGCTCTGCGAAGCCTGGATTCTATAACATCCGGTGTCTCCGTTCCTCTGTCTGTCAGACGGCGTTTCAGCTCCGCCGCCGTAGGCGGTGTTACAAACATCAAGAGGGTATCCGGCATTTTTTCTTTTACCTTAAGAGCACCCTGGATCTCGATTTCCAGGATCACATCCCTGCCCGCTTCCAGCTGCTTCTCAACATATGCCTTTGGTGTACCGTAATAGTTTTCCACATACTGAGCATATTCAATCAACGCATCCTGGGAGATCAGCTCCTCAAACTCCTCTTTTGAATGGAAAAAGTATTCTCTTCCATGTTCTTCTCCATCCCGCGGTGCCCTGGTGGTTGCGGAAATGGAAAGAGAGTAATTATCATATTTCTCCAGAAGACGCTTCATCAGCGTCCCTTTTCCCGCACCGGAAAATCCGGAGACTACGGTTAAAATTCCTCTGTTATCCATCCTGTTCCCCTTTTAAATCATTTTCGTAAAACGTGCCAAAACGCTTTGCAATGGTTTCCGGCTGCAGCGCGGATAAGATCAGCATATCACTGTTGGTGATGAGCACTGCCTTTGTCTTTCGGCCCTGGGTGGCATCAATGCATCTGCCGGACTCCTTTGCAGACTGTACCATGCGCTTGATGGGCGCGGCGTCCGGGCTGACAACTGCCACAACTTTATCTGTGTTCACTACATTGCCGAAACCAATATTGATCAATTTAGACATATTCTTCCTGCCTTTATTCAATGTTCTGAATCTGTTCGCGGATCTTCTCTATCTCTGTCTTCAGGTCAATGGCAAGATTGGAGGTCTCCAGGTCATTGGCCTTGGATAAAATGGTATTGGCCTCGCGGTTCATCTCTTGAGCGATAAAATCAAGCTTTCTGCCAATGCCCTCCTCCTGCTCCAACACATCTCTCATATGGGAGATATGGCTTTTCAGGCGTACGGTCTCCTCGTCCGTGCACATTTTATCTGCAAAAAGGATCACTTCCGCGGCAATGCGGCTCTCCTCGATCTGTGCATCCTGAAGAAGTTCAGCCACTTTATTCTCCAGCTTTTCCCTGTATTCACGGAGAATCTCAGGGGAACGCTCCTCCACCTGTTCTACTTTTTTGTACATGCCGTCCAGCTTTTCCAGAATATCGTTCTTCAGATGGCCGCCCTCTTTGATCCTGGTATCCACAAACTGACGGGCTGCTTCTCTTAACACTTCCTCCAGAGAACTCCAGAGTTCTTTCTCATCCACAGTCTGTTCTTCCATGGTGAACACCTCCGGACATCCCAGAAGCCTGGACGCTCTTATGTCATTTTCCAGATGAAATTCTTCACTCATCTGCTGTAAGTATTCTAAATACTGTCCTGCGATCTCCCTGTTGTATTTCACGGAAACACGGGACTGGGTGTAGTCCTCATAGGCGATGAAGAGATCTACCTTGCCGCGCTGGAGGTATTCTTTCAATACGGCACGTATGGAAGCCTCAAAACTGCTCAGCTTCTTGGGCATGCGCATATTGATATCCAAATAGCGGTGGTTTACGGATTTCATCTCAACCGTAACTTTCTTTTCTTCGTCAATCACCTCGGCTCTTCCAAAGCCTGTCATGCTCTTGATCATGTCTTTCTCTTTTCTGCTGTTTATTTGCACATAGCGTAATAATGTGTAACTGTCCGGTATCCTCACAGTTACGGACAAAAATGTTACCGTCCACAGATGCTGTCCCTGACAACTTCGTGAATAGTGACATAAACATACATGGTTATTATAAAGCAATCACAATTACCAGTCAAATCTTTTTTTCATTTGCTTTGTGTTTCTATTTCGTATATAATCGTGATAACGGAATCGGAAGGAGAATTTATATGGCATTTGACGGAGTTACCATTGCAAATATAGTCAAAGAATTAAATGATACCATTGTGGGCGGCAAGATCAACAAGATCGCACAGCCAGAGGCGGACGAGCTGATCCTCACCATAAAAAACAACAGGACACAGTACAGGCTTCTCATATCGGCCAGCGCTTCCCTGCCCCTGATCTATTTTACAGAGAAAAACAAAGTGAGTCCCCTCACCGCCCCAAATTTCTGTATGCTGCTGCGCAAGCATGTGGGAAGCGGCAAGATCACTGCAGTGACCCAGCCGGGGCTGGAGCGTGTTATTGAGATCAAGATCGAACATTTAAATGAACTGGGCGACCTGTGTTTTAAAACCCTGGTGGTGGAGATCATGGGCAAGCACAGCAATATTATTTTCCTCAATGAGGAGCGCATGATCCTGGACAGCATCAAGCACGTGTCCCTGAATATGAGTTCTGTCAGGGAGGTCCTTCCCGGAAGAGATTATTTTATTCCGCAGACCCAGGACAAAAAAGATCCTCTGACCATCACGGAGGAAGAATTTTACCGGACGGTATACCAAAAACCGGCAGGCACAGCAAAAGCCATCTATAGTTCGCTTACAGGGCTGAGTCCCATCGCCGCTGAGGAGATCTGCACCCGGGCACTGGTTCACGGGAGCAGTCCCACTGAAGAATTGTCCGATCAGGAAAAAGAACGGGTCTACCGGGCATTTGCGGGCTTTATGGAAGATATCCGAAAGGGACACTTCACACCTAATATTGTATACAGTGAATCCGGGGAACCCGTGGAATTCGGAGCGATTCCTCTCACCCAGTACACAGATTTTGCAGTTAAAGAATATGATTCCATATCCCAGGTACTGGAACAGTATTATGCCCAGAAAAATATCATCACCCGCATGCGCCAGAAATCAGCTGATCTGCGCAAGATCGTCCAGACAGCCCTGGACCGCAACTGGAAAAAGTTTGACCTGCAGACAAAGCAGATGCAGGACACAAAAAAAATGGACAAATACAAAGTCTACGGGGAGCTGATCAACACCTATGGATATAACCTTAAAGACGGCTGTAAATCCTTCCGGGCGCTGAACTACTATACCAATGAGGAGATCACCATCCCTCTTGACCCCACCATGACACCGCAGGAGAACTCCAAAAAATACTTTGACAGGTACAACAAGCTGAAACGTACCGCCCAGGCCTTAAAAGAACAACTGGAGGATACGGAAAGCGAGATCCGCCATCTGGAATCCATTCAGGCCGCTTTGGATATTGCCCAGCAGGAAAGTGATCTCTCCCAGATCAAAGAAGAGCTGACAGAATACGGATATATTAAAAAGCACTACACCGGGGGTAAAAAGAAAATGCAGTCCAAGGCAAAACCCCTGCATTATATCTCCAGTGACGGTTACCACATATATGTGGGAAAGAACAATTACCAGAATGAGGAGCTGACCTTCAAATTTGCCACAGGCAATGACTGGTGGTTCCACGCTAAAAAAATGGCAGGTTCCCACGTGATCGTAAAATCCAACAATGAAGAGCTGCCTGACCGCACCTTTGAGGAGGCCGGCCGCCTGGCAGGATATTATTCCAGCGGACGCACTGCACCCAAAGTGGAGATTGACTATATCCAGAAAAAACATGTGAAAAAGCCCAATGGCTCCAAGCCCGGCTTTGTGGTATATTACACAAACTACTCCCTGATCATAGAACCTGATATCACAGGGATAAGACTGGCAGATGACTAAAAACAGGAGAGTCCGGTATGTTTGTACCGGACTCTCCTGTCTGTGTCAAAGGCTGTCCCTGCGGTAAATGACCTCACCGTCTTTTATGGTGGACAGTACCCTGATGTCTCTTATCTGCATCTTTTCTTTCTCAAGGGGATTCTCTGACAGGATCACAAGATCAGCTCTCTTCCCCGGGGCAATGCTGCCTCTCTCCCGCTCCTCAAAATACTGGTATGCCGTATGCAGAGTGACTGCCTTAAGGGCATCCGCTGCAGATATGCGCTCCTTACTGCCAAGTATTTTTCCGCTCTTTGTATACCGGTTTACCGCACACCACACGGTCTCTAACATATCCGGCTCTGTCACAGGGGAATCCTGGTGAAATGTGTAGACAATGCCTTCCTTCAGAGCGGAAGCCGCCGGGCTTATATGGGACGCCCGCTCCATGCCGAAATTGTCTGCGTGGATATCTCCCCAGTGGTATACATGACCTGCAAAGAAGGAGGGGATCATTCCCATGGCTTTGACTTTTGGTATCTGGTCAAGGCCCAGAAGCTGGGCGTGTATCATTACCGGGCGGATATCTGCGGGAAGCACGCCGTCTCCCATGGAAACGGCTTTCCTAAAAGCTCCGATATACTGCCCGCAGGCCGCATCCCCGTTGCAGTGGGCCAGAAGCTGCATGCGCTCTTCCATAGCACGCCGCACAAATGCGCAGACCTCCTCGTCTGAGTGCGTCGGATACCCCCGGTATCCCTCCCCTTCCGGTCCAAAGGTGTAGGGTTCTCTCATCCAGGCAGTCCTCCCCTGAGGCGAACCGTCCAGAAAGATTTTGTATCCTCCGATTTTAAAATGCCGGTAAAAGCCTTCCCTGTGTCTCTTCATAGCAGCCGAAAATCTTCCGGCACCTGCCATGTCCAGATATCCCACCACATCCAGCTTCAGAATTCCCGCCTCCAGGATTCCCTGATAGAGAGGGAGCATTTCATCTACCACCATTCCCTCCTGGACCAGAGTGATCCCATGGGACGCGTATTTCTCCTGGGCTTTTTTTACAGCACCCAGAAATTCTTCCGGAGATGGCAGCGGAATCTTCTTTTGAAACGCCGCAAACGCATTCTCTTCCATGTAGCCCGTAGGGATATGATCCCGCACCGCGATCTTTCCACCTGATATATTCGGAACCGTTCCGTTCCTGTCCATGGGTATGCCCAGACGAATCAGAGCCTCTGTGTTAAAGACGCCCATATGACCGGACTGATGCTGTATGACCAGAGGGTTGTCAGGCGCGGCCTCATCCAGCAGATGCCTGTCGGGATGAGCTTTCTCCTCCAGGAAATTATGGTCATATCCTTTTCCTGTCAGCCATACTCCTTTTTTTACATGTCTGCTGCCTATATATTTCCTCACCCGGTCTGCTATCTCCCTGAAGCTTTTGGCGCCGTCCAGGGAAATCTGCAGCTCTCCGCTGGCACAGGCCATAAAATGACTGTGAGCATCTAAAAAGGAAGGCATCATGGTCCGCCCCTCTAGATCCACTCTCTCCGCATTCCGGGAAGCAAAGGCCTCCACTGCCTCTTTTCTTCCGACCGCTGCGATCCTGCCCTCTCTGACAAGCACCGCTTCGGCATACATCTGCTTTTCCATTGTCAGGATCGTACCGTTTACATATAATTTTTCTCCCATTTTCATACCTCCGGGTTATTATAGATTGTCCTCTTCTACCTCTTCCATTACCTGGGAAAGATGTTTTGCCGCTTCTTCTATTTTACCCCGGTCTCTGGTATTTAACACCATTTCAAATTTCTGCAGCTCATGTTCCATCCGGCGCCGTTTGTCTCCCACAGTCTCCTCGTAGAGACGTTCTCCTCTCAAAAGCAGCAGCCTGTTTTCTTCCTGCTCCCTGGGATGGATCTTCAGATAGGACAGCTCTCTCATCCGCTCCTCGATCTCCCTGTCCGTCATCTCATTTTCGCGGCCCTTTATGATCTGCCGCTGTCTCTGCCCGCTGGATGTCACACATACCTCCACCTCCAGGATCGAGTTAATATCATACGTATAGGTAACATCAATACTTTCTTCCCCCGCTTTGTTCTTGGGCACCTGGATATTCAGTTCCCCCAGCAAAAGATTATTTTCCGCATATCGGCTCTCTCCCTGCAGGACGCAGATACGGACACGCTCCTGATCGTCGTGCATGGTGTAAAACCGTTCTGTACGGCTGGCCGGAATAACGGTATTCCTCTCTATGATAGGGCAGAAATGTCCCTCGTCCATTTTCCCGTTCTCCAAGCGCACAGAGACCTCTGTTCCCAGAGTAAAGGCACACACATCTGTCAGGATAACTTCACGAACTGCTTCCCGCCTCTCTTTCATGGCTCCCTGGACAGCAGCTCCCAGAGCGACGGCCTCGTCAGGATCCATAGCTGTGTCTGGAAATTTTTTGAACATGCGGATGATAAAGTCTCTTATGACAGGAAGTCTGGTCGCCCCGCCTACCAGTACGATCTCATCAATATCCGAAAGTTTCACATGGGCATCCGATAAACTTCTCTGTACCGGTCTCCTGATCTTTGTAAGCAACGGTTCACACATTCTTTCATACTCTTTCAGGGAGATCTCCAGTTTCTTCTCCTCCCCGTCTATCCTGCAGTTCATGATGCCGCATGCCGCCTGGCTGTAGGATCGTTTGCACGCCTCCGCCTGTTTTCGTATCTGCCCAAGTGTCTTCTGTGTAAGCTCTGCGGATTTTAGATTCATCCTGTCCATATAATGCTGGACCAACAGCTCCGTGAAATCCTCGCCGCCCAGATAATTGTCCCCGGCCACTGCCCGGACTTCCAGAATATTCTCAAAAAGTTCCAGAACAGACACATCAAAGGTTCCGCCGCCCAGGTCAAAAACCAGGAATTTTGTATTTTTCTGCTTCTCGTATAACCCGTAGGCAATGGCTGCCGCTGTGGGTTCACTGATGATCCTCTCCACTTTAAGCCCTGCCAGTTCCCCGGCCCTTTTTGTGGCTTTCCGGCGCTTATCGTCAAAGTATGCCGGTACACTGATGACTGCCTCCTCCACAGTCTGTCCCAGATATGCCTCCGCATCCTCCTTCAAAGTTCGCAGAACAAAAGATGACAGATCCTGGGCCGTGAATTCCTTCTCACCCAAGGGGTACTTCCTGTCACTTCCCATATGGCGCTTAAATACAGAGGCGGTCATCTGAGGATATAAAAACCCCCGTTCTTTTGCTGTCTCTCCTACGTAAACCTGATCATTTTCATCCACGCTCACCACCGATGGCGTCAGATGCCGTCCCAGACGGTTGGGGATGACCTTCGGCCCGTCCTCCGAAAAATATGCTGCCAGACTGTTTGTTGTACCCAAATCTATTCCTATGATCACTTATCTGTTCCTTTCTGTCACTGTAGTCTTCTGCGCCCGTAATCTGCCGGTATGTTTAAAAAGCCGCTCTGTATAAGCTTTGTATAATAGTCCAACGCCTCCTGTCTCTTTCCTGTGCATTCACAGATAAGAGCCAGAAGATGAAGGGCTTCCGCGCAGGTTCCTCCCTGTTGTCCGCAGCAGATACCCTCACACTTTGGGGCCTCCATCATAAAATGTACCTGCTCCAAAGCCTCCTGCGACCTGCCTGCAAAGAGATACAGAAGTCCCAGCTCATACAAGCGCTTTCTGCGGTACTTCCATTTTTTTAGGCTGTCATCTCCATACCGGCTCTGCCATACAGACAGGAGTCCCTCTGCTGTCTTTTTCGCTTTTGCTTGTTTCCCGTTTCTCATATATATTTCGGCCATCAGAAAACCTGCCCGGAAATATTCTTCAGAACCTGTCTTTGTCTCCTTCAGAACACTTTTGGCCATTTTAAGAGCCGCCCTCTCCTTATTGAGAAGATAGCAGGCGTTATACGCAGCCAAAAGCCTGGTCCTGTACAGGCTCTCCCTGTCTTTTAAAAGGTCCTGAAGGCAGAGCCGGGCTTTCTCCCCCTCTCCCATTCTGTAATACACCTGGGCTTTCCTGTAGAGAACCTCCCCTTCCTTTTCATAGGCCTGTCCGATCCAGTAAAAGGCCGAATTCAAATCTCCCAGTCTTATATATACCTCCGTGAGGGATTCTTTCGGGGAACGGCCGTTTGGAAACTGTTTCTGGTGTTTACGGTAGTATTCCTCTGCCTGTGTAAGACGTCCGTTCTCCATACAGCAGTCCCCGAGGCTGCCGTATACCCGGACCGTATCCTGTTCTCCCAGTACAGCCTCTGCCTTTTTTCCGGCTGCAATGGCTTTCTCATACTCGCCCATCATTCTAAAACAGATACAGGCATTGTTATACGCATACACATTCTCAGGTTCCAGACGTGATGCCTCCTCAAAGTCCTGCACAGCCCTGCCGTAACATGCAGCAGCCATATGAAGCAGCCCCCGCTCCACATAATAATATGCCTCAGGCTGAAGCTGTATCTGTCTGTCTGCATAAAAAAGACCCTTCTCGTAGAAATCCATATCCTCCTTCTCATCCAGGAGGTCCCTGTAGATCTCTGTCAGCTTGCCGTTGGCCCGTCGATTTTCGGGATCGATCTCCAGAGTCCTATTGAAATATTCCGCGGCCTCTTCCATCCTGCCCACCCTCTGATAACATTCCCCGATCCGGAACATGACCATATCACCCTCAGGAAAATCTTTTTCGCAGGAGACCAACACCTGCAGTGCCTCCTGAAATCTTTCCAGATCGAACAAAATGTTTCCTTTCATCCATTTGAAAATGGGTCTGCCGTCCTGGGCCAAAGCTCTGTTAATATACGCAAGTGCCGCTTTGCCGTCACCCATATTGTTCTGTATCCTGGCAGCCTCGGCATAGATTTCCCCCCGGATTTCAGCATTTTTTCGGGTATCTTCCAGATCTGCGAGAACCCGTGAGGCGTCATCCAGAACTTTTTCCGCTTCCCCTATAGTCTTTGCCTGTCTGCTGCATGCGCGCAGACGAAACAGAGACAACCTGGGCGTGGATATCTTCTCATTCTCTGCCTGTTTTATGATATCCAGCACATCCTCGTACTGTCCGGCACTGTCAAAGACCTCTGCCGTCATTTCGTATAAGGGAGGATAAGACACAAATATTTTTTTAGCCCGGTAAAAATCATCGATAACCCCCTGCCCTTCCTTTAAAGCCAGACAGGCCTCCATCCGGTTCACGTATCCCCAGAAATTCCCCGGCTCCAGCTCCAGAAGCCGGTCACAGGCTTCCCGCGCATCCCGGCTCCGCTTCATTCTGTTCAGAAGAAGCGCTTTCTGCAGAAAGGTATCCGCATTCTTGTCATAAAAAGAAATGGAGGTATCCAGAAGCTTCAATGCGTGGTCATCCTGTTCCATGGTCTGCATCCATGCTCTGCCCATGATATAATAGGCGGCTGCGATCCGTTCCGGTACATGCTGCTTTTCCTCCCTGGAAAGAGAAGGCTCCTCTCTTCGGATGCTTTGTATCCAGGCATTTCCCTCCTCCTCAGACTTCTCCGGCATACCGGCAGCAAAGTACAGCCGTTCCAGCACACTGTGGTATCCCGCCTCATTCTTCTCATCCGGCACGATACCGGTAAGATAATCTATCCCTGTCTGATTCTCTTCATTTTGAAGGCAGCACCATCCCAGTTCAATGTAATCCTCTGTATCCGCGGCCTGGCGGCTTATCTTTTCTCTGTATTCCTCTATCAGGCTGCTGTTGATCTCCTTTAGGCATTCCAGCATTTCTGTGTCCTGAGCGTTGACACGGCTGGCACCGGTGATAAACTCTTTGGCCTTTTTGTATTCTTCTTTTTCGGCGTAATATTTCCCAAGCCGCAGATTCGTCACAAAATGCTGGGGAAAACGGCTGTGTATCTTTTCATAGCAGGCCGCTGCCCTGTCCAAATCCCCGGATTCCCACAGGATCTGCCCTCCCGGTATCAGAATCCTTATTTCATCCGGATACCTTTCAAGGAGAAGGGATGCCTCCTCGCAGGACCTTTCTTTCTCCCCCTCCAGCATCAGGATCCTGGCTTTTTCCATATCGGCCAGGGGATGATAAATCTCCAGTTCCTCCATACTCCTTAACAGCTCTTTTGCACGGACAGGGTCCCTCTCCTCCACAGCCTCATAGAGCTGAAAATAGGTGGCAGTCCAGGTGTCATAGTCTCCATCATCCCTGCCCTCAAAATATTCATACGGAAAATGTATCTCCCCATGTATCTGGCTCAGCATATACCGGACAAATTCGGCGGGCAGATGTTCCTCAAATTCTGCCTTCTCCTCCTCAATGAGAAAATGCTCATCCAGTATCCTCCAGATATCCGGCAAAAGCCGAAAATGCCCTGCCAGAAATCCAAAGAGCTTTGTCCTTACCTCTTCCTCATCCGCCAGGCTTTGGCACACATCTGCCAGAAGAAGCTCCCGCCAGCACGCAGGGTCCATCCGCCTGGAAAAAGAGCGGTAAACTGCCTCCACCTGCTCCATCCAGACATCTGTCTCTGTCTTTGCCTCCTGCGTCTGTCCGCTCTTCTCTGTACGTGCATACTGCATTGCCGTCTCATAGGCCCGGCGAAGCCGTTTAAATCCCTCCGGATCGTCTTCCGGATTGTTCTTTGCAAGCAGCTTTCTGTAAGCCTGCCGGATACCTGCCTCATCCCCGGAAGGCTCTGTTCCCAATATGTGAAATGCCTGTTTATGATCCATATATCTCTCCTGCTGTCCCTCATGTTCTGTAAAGGTTCCGTACCTTCACAGTTACCATGATTTTTCTTTTGCCAGTTCCTGTTTCATCTGCATTTTGCATGCGTACATCTTTTTATCTGCATATATGAAGGCCTTGTCTATGCCTTCCTCTCCGCTCTTTACATATCCGTAGGCAGCAGAAAAGGAAAACGCATATTCCTTGTCCGCTTCTTCCACCTCTCCGAGAAAATGCCGGATACGCTGTCCGAAGGTCTCCTCCGTCTCTCCTTCTGCCAGCACGCAGAACTCATCCCCGCCGATACGGTACGTGCGGAGCGGCTGTCCGAAATGCCGGTCCAGAAGCTGTGCAATGCGGATGATGGCCAGGTCGCCTGCTTTATGTCCATATGTATCATTGATCTCTTTCAAACCATTCAAATCTACGATCATCACCATAGGCCCCTGACCCAGGCACTCAGTTCTGTAATACTCCATCCGGTTCTCAAACGCCGTTCTGTTCGGAAGCTTTGTAAGGATATCCATATAGGCGATTTTTTTCAGCGTCTTGTTTTCGATCATCTGAGTCTGTTCTTCTGAGGACTGTTTGACTACGGAATATCCCAGAGAACAGACAAAACAGATCAGCCCTGCCTGTGTGAATCCCACATTGCTCTGCATGGTCTTTTCAAAATAAAACCGGTATATATCCACAGCTCCAAACCCTGCAAAGGTAAAGCAGGCCACAAAGACAGAGATATCCTGGATCTTTTCCCCTTTTATCTTTTTCCTGATGCAGATTCCTGCCATTCCAATCACGATCAACAGAAAGTTTATATGGTTCAAAGATACCATCTGTGTATAGTCCATCACATCTGCAAGCTGCAGGAACTGCATGGCAAAATAACTGCCGACAGAAAACCAGTAAAGCCCCCTCATAAAAGTGTTTTTTGAAAAGCTGTCAAAGGTCAGCAGAAAACTGATGGTGAGTATAGGCATCAGACCAAACAGCAGATAGAGTATGTTCATGCTCATTAAAATGTTTCCGGTAAATATCTGCCCAACTCCCGATTTCAGCAGGATCCAGGTACTGGTCACAATGGCAAAGATACCAAGATAACGTATTCTGCCCTCTGTATGGGCTGCCTTGAAAAAAAAGCTGCTTATGATCAAAAGTACACCCATAATGAATAAAAACAGATTCACCAGCAGGGAGACCATTTTCTGCTTTGCCACCATGAAAACAAGGGATGTTTTGGTTCCCAGATACACGGTCTCCTGATTGCCGGAATAGGAATCATATACTCCCCTGGTTTCAATACGCAGTTCTTTCCCATCCCAGTCCTCAGGGAGACGGGTATACTGCCATGCACTGCCCACAGAGGCACGGACAGGCGTGCTCTGGCCATACCCAAACGTATAGAGCAATTCTTCGTCCAGATAAATCTTGATCCGCTGATGGGAGGAGTGGAACATGATCATATTACAGTAGGAGTCCTGCTTTTCCAGTATTTTTGTGTAGGATACAGCCTCTCCTGCCGCTGAACTGCCGTCCACAGGCAGGGTTACCGGCTGTGTCTCCTGTCCCCGTACCATAGTCCATCCCTCATTCAGTATATATACATTCTCATTGTCAAACCCGATATTGTTCGCTGCGGTTTCCCCATTCATCCAGAAAAGAAGCACAATAACCATGACCAGTATGAGATAAAGGGCAAACACCCTCAGTCTCTCTTTGCTCTTCTCCTTCAACTCTTCTGCCGGTTCTTTCCTGTTCTGCAGTTTCCTCATAGGTTGCTCCCTTCGCTGCCGCTCGCACAGTTTATTTCTTCACGCCGCCAAGGCTTTTCAGTTTTTTCTCTGTTGGTGCATCAAGGTCAGGGGTAAAAGATCATACTCTCAAGTGTCCTGGCCACATCAATAACGGAAAATAATTTCTCCCCGTATCGGTAAAGCCCTTTCTCTTTCCAGCGGTCAGAAGCCGCCGCCCCCAGAGGATTTGTTATCTTGTCGGCAGCGGTATAGGAGATAATATAGGGTTCCCCGGAAAGACGGATACCCAGAAGATACTTCTGATGTTTTACGATGACCACGATCACACGGCTTTGATCCCCGTCTTCCGTCTCCTTTATCTCCTGTTCCTCTTCTATCCTTATGACGGGGATCATAACTCCCTTATAGCTGCACACACCCTCAAAATCCGGAGGCATGCAGGGAATCTTGGAAATCTTAAAGTCATAGCTGATTTCCACCACACAGGAGAAATCCACCGCATAATTTTTCCTGATGCCGGGAAAGCACAGGATCTCATTTATCTCATTCTCGCTCATGGACTGCCTCCTTCGTGAATTTTTCAATCATAGTTTCAATATCAAGAGCCGCGCAGATTTTGCCATTTCCCATGATACTGCATCCACTGATGCCTGTGTGCCTCCGAAAGCCGGGGCCAAACAGAGCCGGAAGCTGCTTTACCACGATCCTCTTCTGCTCATACATGGAGTCAATCATAATGACACCCTCCCGCTTGGCACTTTTTACATAGACCAGAAGGGCCGTGTCTGGATAATCTCCCTCTATCTGATAAGCTTCCCTTAAATCCACCAGAGGGAGCATCCTGCTGTCGTACAGGATGCTGTATGGCATTGCGAAGAAGACCGCCGATCTCATCCAGAGCTTCTCCCAGAGCCACAAAATCACCTTTAAATTTTACTTTGGTGCGGTAATTCAATTTTCCGTTTCCAAGGGCTGTCATTCCTGTCCTGATCTCTGTCACATAGACATTCAGCGCCTTTGTGGTCTCCCGGATACTCTCTGCAAGCTGCCCCAGTTCATTATCGGATACATAGGACAGATCTGACCAGAGCTTTCCGTCTGCCACAGCCTGCGCTGCTTTTTTTATCTCATTGACCGGTCTCAGAATACTTCTGGTTATGGTGATCCACAGGATGCAGGTGATCAGAATGCAGACAAAAGCCAATACTAAGATCATAGTTCTGACATTGCTGTTAAAACCTAAAGAAGTGTCCAGCACATTCTCCGCATCATCTACACACTCTCCTATCACCTTGGAGAGAGTATTGTTCAAATTTTCCATTTTGGGCCTGTATTCATTTACATACAGGTCAAGTGCCTCTTTTCCTTTATCGTTCTCCAGTAATGCTATGATCTGGTCTCTCGGAATGCCCATCTCGGCAAACTGTTCACCCAGTGTTTTTATCTGCGCGGTTTCACTGCCGTATCCTGTCTGAAGGAATTCCAAGTCATTGATCTCTTTCTGGATCGCTGCTTTTGTCTGCACCAGAAGGGCATCCTCATCCATCACATCATCCGTGGCTGCCATGAGAATCATATTTTTCCCTACCAAATGAAGATTGGATACCATATCCATAGATGCTTCCACATTAGAAAAAGGCTGATTATAAAGATCATCCATCTTTTCCGACATATTCTGTATAGTGTGTACAGCAACTAAAACTGTGATTATGTATAAAACCAAAATTGAGGCAAATGCGGCTATCAGCTTTGTTCCTATCTTTAAATTTGAGAAATACTTTTTCATTGCACTTATCCTTTCATTCCTCCATTGGAAAACAGCTGTCCACGATCCTTAAAAATTCATCCTTCCTGAACGGCTTCACGATAAAGTCCCTTGCCCCCATTACCACGGCTTTTTGTATTACCGATTCCTGTCCCATGGCGGAACACATAACAACAGAGGCGTTCCCATCCTGCTCTAAAAGCTCTTCCAGCACCTCCAGACCTGATTTTCCCGGCATGGTGATATCCAAAAGCACAAGATCCGGACTGTATTCCCCGTATAAGGCAATGGCCTCCTCGCCATCTCTGGCCTCCTCCATATCGGTATATCCCCCTTCAGACAAGATTTTTCGGATGGATTTTCTCATAAACAATGCGTCATCCACGATCAAGATTTTCTTTTCCATATGCTCACCTTTGCTTTTCTCTATATTTTTTATATACAGCCGGAAAGACCGGTTCCAGTTCGATCTCACCTCGGTTCAGAAGTTCAGCGTGCCCGATCACCAGATATCCTCCTGTTTTCAGACCGGTCTCCAGCTTCTTCACCAGAGTTTCTTTCGCTTTTTTGTCAAAATATATCATGACATTTCGACAGAAGATCAGGTCAAACTGTTCCGTCCCCGTATAGGGCGACAACAGATTCTGATTCTGAAAACGGATGTTCTGCTTTAGCCTGTCCGCGGCACAATATGTTTTTGCGTCTGTTGTCCGGAAATACTTATTCCTCCACTCGGCCGAAAGCCCCTCTGTTTCTTTTGCCGTGTAGACTCCTTTTCGGGCTTTTTCCAGCACCTGATTGGAAATGTCCGTTGCCAGTATCCTGTAATTCATCAGATTCCCTGTACGCTCCTTAAAATCCTGCAGGATCATGGCAATGGTATAGCATTCTTCCCCGGTAGAGCATCCCGCGCACCATACATTAAAAAAACCTCTGCTGAGGTTATCACAGAGGTCCGGGAGGATACGTTCACGCAGGATAGCGAAATGTGCCGGCTCCCTCATAAAATATGTATAATTGGTGGTCAGCCGGTTCACCATATTGGCGGCAGTCATCCCTGATCTGTCCTTTTTTAAAAGCTCCATATACCTGCCAAAGGAGTCTGCTCCCTGCCTTTCCAGTTCTTTGGACATACGGCATTCGATCAGTGTCCTCTTCTTCTCCGGCCACTTCTTCGGCGGCCACCCCCACTGTCATGTCACCCTGTGTTTTCATAAGGATCCCGCATTTTGCATCTCTTTCGCTGCCCAGCCGATAGTACACAGCAAGACGTCCTTTATAGACAGAGACTCCCAGTATCTCTTCACCGGCTCCGGGGATTTTCCATATTTTCGGGTTCATAAAAATGGTTTCTGTCTTTTCTTTCTCTATATACAGAACCCCGCTCCTGGTCTTTACTATTATAACTTCCATTGTCTCTCCTTCAGAATTTCCGGCTTCAGCACATAGGCCAATACCTCATCCCCCTGTTCTGTCTGCAGTATAACGGCCGCTTCCAGATAACGGTTGGTCTCATTTAATACCGGCTCTTTCAGAGAGAGGAATGCCCTTTTATCAAGGGTCTGTATCCCCAGCACCTTGTCCGCCGAAAATCCCGCCCGCTCTTCGTCTGCAAGGATCAGATATTCCTGCTGCTTTTGCTCCTGACCGGGGCTTGTGAGTCCTGCAAAATCTATGAGGGCAGTTTTTCCCTTTTTTTTCTTTCTCTCACTGATCCTGTCCACCCAGGACAGTGGAATGAGATAATGCACCTCATCCGCAAGAAATGCCAGATATTCCTGCTGCTGGTCCCCATTACATTTCCGCCTTTCAAATTAAATTCCTATTACTTCTATAATACTTTATTGTCACAAAAAACACAATATAAATACCAAAAGAATCCTGCCAAATAGGCTTTTTATGATATAAAAAACGGGACGGCCCGGAATCACTTCCGGCCGTCCCAAATCATGAAACGCTTTATTTTTGCACTATATTGATTATCTTTCGAGGAACATAGATCTCTTTTACGATAGTTCCGGTCAGTTTATCTGCAATTGCCTCTTTTCCTGCGGCGATAGCCTCCTCCTTGGATGCCTCCGCGCTGATGCTGATGACAGCTCTCGTCTTGCCGTTGATCTGAACCGGCACTTCGATCTCGTCATCCTTCATGGCTTCCTCATCTGCTTTTGGCCATTCGGTATGGAATACGGAATCTCCATGTCCGTATGCCTCCCAGATCTCCTCTGTCAGATGGGGCGCAAAAGGCGCCAGCAGCTTAACGAAGGTTTCTATGGTCTCTTTGTCAATGCCGCCTGTCTTCTTGGCAAGCTCGATGAGTTTATTGTTGTATTCCATGAATCCGGAGATAACCGTATTCAGGCTGAAGCTCTCCAGACGCTGGGTAATGTCGAAGACAAGCTTATGGCGAAGCTTCACCATCTCTTTTGTCTCAGATACCCCTGACTCCAGACTGTCCATAGCCAGCTTCCAGAAACGGTTCAGGAAACGGTACACACCATCAATACCTCTGTCATCCCACTCTGCATCCAGTTCCGGCGGACCTACGAACAGTTCGTAGAGTCGCAGGGAGTCACAGCCGTAATCTCTTACCAGATCATCCGGAGAAACCACATTTCCTTTTGATTTGCTCATCTTAATACCGTTCTTTCCGGTGATCATACCCTGGTTGAACAGCTTCTGGAACGGTTCATCAAAGTCAATGGCCCCGATATCATACAAAAACTTAGTATAGAAACGGGAGTAAAGAAGATGGAGAACCGTATGCTCTACTCCGCCGATATACATATCCACCGGCAGATATTTGTCTGCTTTTTCTTTTGAAACAAGGGCTTCGTCATTTTTATTATCCACATAACGGAGGAAATACCAGGAGGAACCTGCCCACTGAGGCATGGTATTCGTCTCACGTTTTGCCGCTGCTTTGCAGACCGGGCAGGTGGTATTGACCCACTCGTCAATGGCAGCAAGGGGTGACTCGCCGGTACCTGTAGGCTCATAGGATTCCACTTCTGGCAGTGTCAGCGGAAGCTGGTCTTCCGGAACCGGAACATTTCCGCAGTGCGGGCAGTGTATGATCGGGATCGGCTCTCCCCAGTAACGCTGACGGGAAAATACCCAGTCACGCAGTTTGTAATTAACGGTTTTCTTGCCGATACCCATTTTTTCGATCATGACCGGCGCTTCTTTTTTCAGGACAGAGGACTCCATGCCATTCCATTCCCCGGAATTGATCATGGTTCCGCTTGCCTCTGTGTAGGCCTCTGTCATATTCTCAATCTCTTTTCCGTCTTTGGCGATAACCTGGATGATCGGAATATTGAATTTTACAGCGAACTCAAAGTCACGGTCATCATGGGCAGGCACGCACATGATAGCGCCTGTGCCGTAGTCAGCCAATACATAGTCGGACAGCCAGATGGGAACCTTGGCTCCGTTTAACGGATTGACCGCGTAAGTTCCTGTGAACACGCCTGTCTTCTCCTTGTCCTGGAGACGGTCTACATTGGACTTCATGGAAGCATCATAGATATACTTCTCCACAGCCTCCTTTGTCTCCGGTGTTGCCAGAGAAGCGGCCAGCTTATGCTCCGGTGCCAGTACCATAAAGGTTGCGCCGTGAAGGGTATCCGGTCTAGTGGTGTAGACCGTGATCTTCTCATCTCTTCCCTCAACTGGGAAATCCACCTCAGCTCCGTAGGACTTTCCGATCCAGTCAGACTGCATCTTTTTCACTTTTTCCGGCCAGTCCAGCTTGTCCAGATCACTTAACAGACGATCTGCGTACTTTGTGATGCGGAGCATCCACTGGCGCAGATTTTTCTTGGTCACAGTGGAACCGCAGCGCTCACAGCATCCGTTTACTACTTCCTCGTTGGCAAGACCAGTCTTACAGGAAGGACACCAGTTGATGGGGAACTCCTTCTCATACGCAAGGCCTTCTTTGAACATTTTTACGAAGATCCACTGTGTCCATTTGTAGAAGCCCGGGTCAGTGGTGTTGACTTCTCTGTCCCAGTCATAAATGGCTGCAATATCATTGATCTGTTTTTTGATATTTGCCACATTCTGTGCTGTGGATTTTGCGGGATGAACACCCATCTTGATTGCGTAATTCTCAGCCGGAAGGCCGAAGGCATCCCATCCCATAGGGTGGATCAGATAATATCCCTGCATCATCTTATAACGGCTCCACACATCAGAGATCACATAACCTCTCCAGTGGCCTACGTGAAGACCGTTTCCTGACGGATACGGAAACATATCCAGACAGTAGTATTTGGGCTTTTGGCCGTCATCTGTGTTCACCGGTTTTTCTTCCCAGTTTTTTCTCCATTTTTGTTCGATCGCCTTATGATTATAAGGTACTGCCATAATCTCATTCCTCCTGGTTTTCATTTCTCAATACCCCACTGGGCACCTTCTGAATATATGCATAAGCATAGAAAAAGCCCTTTAGTCACTATATTTAGAGACGAAAGGGCTTATTTTTCCGTGGTACCACTCTAATTCATCCGCAATGCCGGATGCACTCATTCAGGTTCTGTAACGGGAACTCCCGCCCGCACCTACCTGCATACGGCTATCAGTACGGGGACTCCGAGGCCAGTTCAAAAGCTTCTCTATACTGCCTCACACCAGCCGGCAGCTCTCTGGAATAGAGGATGCTATTTACTACTCCTCTTCACAGTCTCTTCAATATTGGCTATTTGTTCATAGACTACCTGTTATTCTACCGATATCGCCAGATTTTGTCAAGACTCTAAGTTGTTTCTTCCCAAAAAAATCCTATTCCTGCAGGGAAATCACCGTGCAGACCGGCTCACCCTCGGTATATTCAATGGTAAGGGTATCTCCCACATCATATTTTACGATCTCCGGATACTCTGTGACCGGTACGTCAAATACCAGATCCTTGTTCTCCAGCACCACATAGAAGTGGGAATTCCCGTCAATGACTGCCTGTGCCACACGCTTGATCTTACCGGATACGGTCTCCATCGTAAGCTCTCCGCCTTCGGAAGAAATGCCATTTGCTGACAGCAGCTTCACATAGGCCTTCTCACATTCTGCCACAGTATCTCCGATGGCCACATTCTGATACTTTTGTATATTGACCATGGCGTATTTTTTCACCAGGCCCGCGCCGTCCTTCAACGCCATAAAATATGTTGGCTCTCCGGATATGTTCAAAAGCAGAGGGAAGGCTGCCGTGTATTTTAAGTTCTGTACCTGCCCTTCTGCCGATTCCATAGCGGAATACTCCTCAGCACCGGCACAGGAATAATATCTTGTCTCCATGGTACGCTGGTTCATCAGGACAAATCCCACGTTGGAACGGTCGCCGCTGACAGAGGTGATGCCTGTGTATACCCATACGTCATCCTCCAGTGCCAGATAATTATAGCCGTCTGTTGTCTTAAGACAGCCCTTCTGTCCCAGAATACTGTTGAAGAATCCGTTTTTCAGCATTCCGTGATAATTGTAGAGCTGGATCAGAAGATCTGCCGGATAGGCACGGTCTACCCACTGGGGACAGTCCTCTATCTTGTATTCTTCTGTTTCGCCTGTGACAGCGTTGCAGAGAACCACCTTTCCGATGGTCTGGCCGCCAAAAAGACCGATGTTAAACTTCTTAACAGGACAGATCCAATACGGAACTCCCTCGTCGTTGATCTCAAAGCTCAACTGGTCAAACATGTAGGTTGGATAATTGAACCGCAGATGCCTGTAGATATTTCTGTTGAAATATTCGGATTCGGAATATCTGATTCCTTTTTCCAGCTTCACAAGCTCTGTATTCTGTGTTGCCATGTCAATCCGGATATAGGCCGGAATTCCTTCCTTCTGGTTTGTCAGCCACTTAATGGGACTGGCATAGACAAGAGGCGTCACTCTGTAAGGCTGTCCCTGATAGTTGATCTGTGAATAGATGTTGCTGACCTCAAACTGGGAAACCATATCCACCATGCTTCCCATCTTTCTGTTTCCCAGAAGCTCCGCGGAATCTTTATCAAGAAGAGGAATCTGATTGTAGCTGATCTCCTCAATATCTTCTGTAAAATCCCTCTCTTCAGGTGTTGCAAGCTGCTGATACTTGTTGGCGTTAATGATAGGGGAAGAAAGAAGGCTTCCGATGGCATACACAACAACGATGGCTGCGATCACCAGAATTCCGCCTTTCATGACTTTATTCTCTTTCACATCCCCCAAACTGTGGAAGCGTTTTCTGATTCCGTACACTGCCAAGATCACCACTACAATAGCTGCCAAGAAGAACCAGAAACCACTCTCGTGGATATTAATGGCCGGCAGCGTAAAATAGTAATAGAGGAATGCCAGGATCACCACAGCAAAACCTGCTGCAATTTTTTTCTTCATACTTTTACCAAATCCTTTCTGTCTGTTTAGGGTACAGTTTACCATGAGAAAAGACGGGTTACAAGTTTTTTCATAAAAAAGCCCCGGAAAACCGAATTGATCGGTCTCCGGGGTAAAAATATCTGATTATTCATTCTCTTCCGCACTTGCGCGGGCTGCAATCTCTTTTTCCTGGATATCAGAAGGAGCCTGCTCGTAGCGTGAGAACTCAAAGGAGAAGTTTCCGCTTCCGCCTGTCATGGAGCGCAGATCTGTAGAATATCCGTAGATAGAAAGCATAGGTACATCTGCTTCCACTACCGTGCATCCTTTATGGTCAGGATCCGGATTCATGCCCAACACACGGCCGCGGCGTTTGTTCAGGTCGCCCATAACATCGCCGGTATATTTGTCAGGAACCATTACTTTCATGGAGACGATCGGCTCCAGCAGAACCGGAGAAGCTTCCATGAAGCCCTTCTTAAATGCCTGGACAGCCGCTGTCTTAAATGCCATCTCGGAGGAGTCTACCGGATGGTAGGAGCCATCGTAGAGCACTGCCTTCACACCTACTACCGGATAGGCAGCCAGAGGTCCTTTCACCACAGAATCCTGAACACCCTTTTCCACTGCCGGGAAGTAGTTCTTAGGAACCGCGCCGCCCACTACGATCTGCTCGAATACGTAGGGCTTCTCCAGATCACCTGACGGCTCAAAGGTCATCTTAACATGACCGTACTGTCCATGTCCACCGGACTGTTTCTTATATTTTGCCTCCACGTCCGCTTTTTTGCGGATGGTCTCACGGAACGGAACCTTTGGTTTTGAAAGTTCAATATCTACTTTGTAGCGCTCTTTTAACTTGCTCACCACAATGTCAAGATGCTGTTCACCGATACCATAGATCAGTGTCTGACGGTTGGCGGAATCATTCTCCACACGCAGTGTCAGATCTTCCTGCATCATCTTGGACAGTGCCTGGGAAACTTTGTCGTCATCGCCCTTGTTCACGGTCTTATATCGTTTGTATGTATACGGAACAGAAATCTCGGTCTTGCCGAATACAAGTGGTGTGCTCTTAGTGGACAGAGTATCGCCTGTGGCTACGGTGTTCAGTTTGGCAATGGCACCGATATCGCCGGCATGAAGCTCCGGCACTTCGATGGGTTTGGAGCCTTCCAGCACATACAGTTTATTTAATTTTTCCTCGGAATCTTTTGTTGCGTTATATAAAGTGTCATCACCTTTGATAACGCCGGAACAAACCTTGACCAGAGAATATTTGCCCAAAAACGGGTCAACGATGGTCTTAAACACATATGCGGATTTGGCTTTGGCGAAATCATAATTGGCCTGATAGATCTCATTTGTCTTGGCATTCATGCCGGCACATGTTTTCTGGTCCGGGCTTGGGAAATAGCCGCAGATATCATCCAACAGGTTGGCAACACCCTGAACATTCACAGTAGAGCCCATACATACGGGAATGATGCTGCCGTCTGAGATGTTCATCTTAAGAGCCGCGGAAACTTCTGCCACGGAGAACTCTTCTCCCGCAAAGTAACGGTCCATAAACTCTTCACTGATCTCTGCTACGGACTCCATCAGGATGTCATGGTACTGCTCCAGATATTCCTGCAGATAATCGGGAACCGGGCATTCCTTCTTCTGGCCTCTGTCGATGTATCTTCTTCCGGCTTGTTTTACAATATTGACATAGCCTACGAATTCTTCATTTTCACGGATCGGCATATGGATCGGCGCAATTTTCTTTCCGTACAGCTCAGTCAGGCTTTCCACTACTTTCCTGTAGCTTACATTGTCCACATCCATCTCGGTCACAAAGAACATGCGGGGCAGATTGTACTTTTCACACATCTCCCAGGCTTTCTGTGTTCCCACCTGTACCCCTGATTTTCCTGAAACCACAATGATCGCTGCATCGGCCGCCGCTACTGCTTCCTCCACTTCCCCTACAAAGTCGAAATAGCCCGGGGTGTCCAGTACATTGATTTTTACTTTTCCCCATTGAATCGGAACCACAGATGTCGAAATTGAGAATTTTCTTTTGATCTCCTCTTTATCATAATCACTTACCGTGTTACCATCTGTTACCTTTCCCAAGCGGTTCGTAATACCTGACAAGTAAGCCATTGCCTCCACCAGACTTGTCTTTCCGGCACCGCCATGACCGAGCAGGACCACATTTCTAATTCTGTCGCTTCTGAAAACGTCCATATGTAATACCTCCCAATTTTTGATATGTATATATTTTACTAAAAAGGAAGCAACAATTCAAGTATTTTATTCAAATTAGACAAGAAATTTTTCTTTTTTATTGGTCAAAATTACGTTTTATCGCTTTAAAGTGTAAAATCGTTGACAATTGGCGCTCCTTGTCATAAAATAATACTGTTTGGCGGACATAAGATCCGCCGTTTATTACAGCAAAAGCTTCTGATACAGGCTTTTTTGCTGTCACAAAAAGAAGAAGGAGCATATTTCAATGGAAACAACTACGATTGGCTTTATTGGTCTCGGTCTGATCGGCGGCTCCATAGCCAAAGCCATCCGGAAATTTCATCCGGAATACCAGATCCTCGCTTATAACCGGACCAGGGACACTTTAGAGGACGCCGTCTTTGACGGTATTGTGGATATTGCCTGTGATGAGCATGATTCCAAATTTGCCCTCTGTGATTTTATTTTCCTATGCGCCACCGTGGACTATAATATAGAATGTCTTCCCTGGCTGAAACAGATCATAAGGCCCGGCTGCATTCTGACAGATGTGGGAAGTGTAAAGGGAGAGATACACAGAGAGATCACCGCTCTCTCCATGGCCCCTAATTTCATCGGCGGTCATCCTATGGCAGGCAGTGAAAAGACCGGTTATGAACATTCCACGGACCATCTGATTGAAAATGCTTACTATATCCTGACACCCTCAGAGGAAGTAGGGCTTGATAAGATAGGAGTTTACACAGAGCTTGTAACCTCCATCGGTGCCCTGCCCATGATACTTACCTGGGAGGAGCACGACTATATTACCGCTGCCGTAAGCCATCTTCCCCACGTGGTTGCAGCCGCCCTTGTGAATCTAGTCAACAAGCTGGATTCCCCCTCACAGCATATGAAATCCATTGCCGCCGGCGGTTTTAAGGATATTACCAGGATTGCCTCCTCTTCCCCTTACATGTGGCAGCAGATCTGTATGGAAAACCCGGAGAATATTTCCCAGGTCCTGGATGAATTTATCCGCCTGATCGTACAGGCAAAATACCTGGTGGACCAGCGCGACGGGGACGGTCTTTATCAGATGTTCTCAGATTCCAGAGAGTACAGGGATTCCATCAGCGACACCTCCAGCGGCCCCATCAAAAAGGAGTATGCCCTCTACTGCGATATCATTGACGAGACAGGTGCCATTGCCACCATTGCCACCATACTGTCCATGAACAATATCAGCATAAAAAACATCGGCATTATCCACAACCGGGAGTTCGATGAGGGCGTACTGAAAATAGACTTCTATGATCAGACAGCCCAGCAGGAGGCAGCAGAACAGCTTGGAAAGCGGAACTACATCATATATGAACGTTAGGAGCCATTCATGAAATTCAAAAAAATAAATGCCCTGAGAGGCGAAGTTACCATTCCCGGAGATAAATCAATCTCCCACCGTGCAGTTATGCTGGGAGCCATCTCGGAAGGCACCACCCGGATCACAAATTTTTTGAGAGGCGCCGACTGTCTCTCCACCATTGCGTGCTTCAGGAAAATGGGAATTGACATTGAGGAGTCCCCGGATCAGATCCTGGTGCACGGAAAAGGCCTGCACGGCCTTCAGGCGCCTGCGGACATTCTGGACGCGGGCAACAGCGGAACCACTACAAGACTCATATCCGGTATCCTGGCAGGACAGTCCTTTGAAAGTACCCTGACCGGAGATGCTTCCATTCAGAAGCGCCCTATGAAACGGATCATCACTCCTCTCACCATGATGGGAGCTGATGTGGAAAGCCTTTCAGGTGACGGCTGTGCTCCCCTGAGGATCCGCGGCAGTCATCTAAAAGGGATCGACTATCACTCCCCTGTGGCATCCGCCCAGGTGAAGTCCTGTATTCTGCTGGCCGGGCTGTACGCGGACAGCGTAACCAGTGTCACCGAGCCTTATGTCTCCAGGGACCACTCAGAGCGTATGCTGTCAAGCTTCGGTGCTGCCCTTAAGACAGACGGCAGTACTGTGTCCATACAGCCGGAGCCGCGGCTTATGGGACAGGAAGTAGCTGTACCGGGAGATATCTCCTCTGCCGCTTATTTTATCGCCGCGGCCCTTTTAGTTCCCGGCTCCGAACTGCTGATCAAAAATGTGGGCATCAATCCCACAAGAGACGGTATTCTCCGCATATGCCGCCGGATGGGTGCTGACATCACGATCCTGAACCGAAGGGAACACGGCAGGGAGCCTGTGGCTGATCTGCTGGTGAAACACAGTCCCCTGACGGGAACCGTCATTGAAGGGGCAGTCATTCCCACACTCATCGACGAACTTCCCATCCTGGCCGTAATGGCAGCCTTCGCCGAAGGCAGCACCGTCATCCGGGACGCACAGGAGCTTAAAGTCAAGGAATCCAACCGGCTTGATATCCTGGTACATCATTTAAGCGCAATGGGTGCCGACATCACAGGCACAGAGGACGGTATGGTGATAAATGGAGGCAGACCACTGCACGGCGCTGTACTGGAAAGCCACCTGGATCACAGGATCGCCATGTCCTTCGCCGTGGCCGGCATTGCCGCACAGGGCGAGACAGAGATACTGCAGGCAGACTGTGTGGACATCTCCTACCCTGGCTTTTACAGGGATTTACTGAAGAGATAACTGCTGCTGCGGAAAGGAGCGGAATATGTCGCAGACCACAAAACGGGCACTGGCCCAGTCTCTGAAACATCTGATGGAACAAAAACCCCTGGAAAAAATAACGGTAGTGGATATCTCGGAAGACTGCGGTGTGAACCGGCAGACCTTTTACTATCACTTCCAGGATATTTATGATCTGATCGAATGGATCTACATCAACGAGGCGGAAAAGAGATTGGGGGAAAAGACCACATATGACACCTGGCAGGAGGGATTTCTCCAAATCCTCTCTTACATTTTAAGCAACCGGAATTTTGTCAAAAACACATACCACTCTGTCAGCCGGGAATATCTGGAGCATTTTCTCTTTCAGCAGATGTACCGCCTCCTGCTGGGCGTCATTGAAGAAAAATCAGAGGGTATGTCTGTCCGTGACACAGACAAACAGTTTATTGCCAATTTTTATAAGTACGCTTTTGTGGGTCTGATCTGTGAATGGATCGAAAGCGGCATGAAGGAAAAACCGGAAGCCATGACAGACCGTCTGAGTCTTCTTGTGCACGGCACCATTACCGGGGCATTGGAACGTTTTCGGACAGATCAAAGGCATTGAGCAGGCGCTTTACGCTTACCCATGAGAAGCCTTCTGCCGGAAACACAAGTGAACCTCTGCATATATTTTTATACATTTTACGCGCAGTGTCTAAACTTTTGACACTGCGCGTTTTCTGTGTATAGCAATCTTTTCTCTCCCCGTTTATAGTAAAAACAGATAAAAAAGCAAATAATGATTCCTATAAACAAGGAGGTATTCATATGTATTACAGCAATGGCAATTATGAAGCATTCGCACGTCCCGTAAAACCCGAAGGTGTTGACCGCAAATCCGCATATCTGATAGGTTCCGGTCTGGCTTCCCTGGCAGCCGCCTGTTTCCTGGTGAGAGACGGGCAGATGAAAGGGGAACATATCCACATTCTGGAGGAGTTGTCCCTGCCCGGCGGTGCCTGTGACGGCATAAATGATGCACAGAAGGGCTTTATCATCCGGGGCGGCCGTGAGATGGAGGATCATTTTGAATGTCTCTGGGATCTCTTCCGTTCCATCCCCTCTCTGGAGGTGGAAGACGCCTCAGTCCTGGATGAATTTTACTGGCTGAATAAAAAAGACCCCAATTACTCTCTCATGCGTGTGACAGAGAACAGAGGCCAAGATGCCCACACGGATAATAAGTTTGCTCTCAGCGACAAAGCCGCTATGGAGATCATGCAGCTCTTTTTCACAAAGGATGAGGACCTGTATGACAAAAAGATAAATGACGTCTTCACAGAGGAATTTTTCAGTTCCAATTTTTGGCTCTATTGGAGAACCATGTTCGCCTTTGAAGATTGGCACAGCGCCCTGGAGATGAAGCTGTATATCCAGCGTTTCATCCATCACATCGGCGGACTCCCGGACCTGTCTGCGCTTAAGTTCACAAAATATAACCAGTATGAGTCCCTGATCCTTCCAATGGTGAAGTATCTGGAGGCCCACGGCGTACAGTTCCAGTATGACACCAGAGTCACCAATGTGATCTTTGATATCACACCCAAGAAAAAAGCCGCCCGGAAGATCATGATGATCCACAATGGTCAGGAGGAATGTATCGATCTTCTGGATGACGATCTTGTCTTTGTCACCAACGGAAGCTGTACGGAGAACTCCAGTCTGGGAGATGATGAACACGCGCCTGTGTTCAACGACACTCCCGGCGGGTGCTGGGAGCTGTGGAAAAATATTGCGGCTCAGGACCCTTCCTTCGGAAATCCTGACAAATTCTGCAGTGAGACGGATAAAACCACCTGGGAATCCGCTACCGTTACCACCTTGGATGACAGGATTCCGCCCTATATCCAAAAAGTCTGTAAAAGAGATCCTTTCAGCGGAAAAGTAGTTACCGGCGGTATTGTAACCTGCAAAGATTCCTCCTGGCTGATGAGCTACACCCTGAACCGCCAGCCCCACTTTAAGGAGCAGCCCAAAGATCAGCTTGTAGTCTGGGTGTACGGCCTGTTCACGGATGTCCCTGGAGACTATGTGAAAAAGCCGATGCGTGAGTGCACAGGACGTGAGATCACAGAGGAATGGCTGTATCATCTGGGTGTTCCCGTGGAGGAAATCCCGGATATGGCCGCTCATTCCGCCCGGTGCATCCCCTGTATGATGCCATATATCACTGCATTTTTCATGCCCAGGACTGCAGGCGACAGACCCAAAGTGGTACCTGATTCCTGTGTGAACTTCGCATTTATCGGTCAGTTCGCAGATACGGTCCGGGATACGGTATTCACCACAGAATACTCTGTCAGAACCGCTATGGAGGCTGTTTATACCCTCCTCCAAGTGGACCGCGGTGTTCCTGAAGTCTATGCCTCCTGTTACGATATCCGCGCCCTTTTGGATGCCACTTCAAAAATGCTGGACGGCAAGAAAGCCATTGACATGAAAGTGCCCTGGATCATGAAACTGGTTGAGAAACAGGCTCTGCGGAAAATCTCCGGGACCCTGATCGAAGATCTTCTGAAAGAATATAATGTAATCTGATACAGAGACCAGGAGGCAGGTGATGGATCACCTGCCTCCTGAATTTTCTAATCTCTGTCCAATTTTAATATATTTTTTGTATTGTTATACGTAATAAAGAAATAAGAACCATACACCAATATAAACATAACAGACGCAAACAATACATTCTGTACGATCACATCTGCAGGAACATTTCCCAGCTCCGTGTACATGACACGGATTCCCACAACAGAGTAGAGAAGTCCCAGCACAAGGGGCACACCGAAATATACTAGTATCTGAGTCCGCAGGGTTTTTCTCATGGACGATTCTTTGGCTCCCAGTCTTCTCAGGGTTTCATAACGGGCTGTATTGTCAATGGCATTGGCTGTCTGCTGCAGTGCCAGAACCGCGCAGGCACATATCAGAAAAATAATGCCGAGATACACGGCAATATAGGAAAGCGTCATGCTGGTGGATGTGATCTCTGTGATGATCAGTCTCTTTGTAGCAATGCGAAGTCCTGTATCATTCAGTTCCTGCCAGGCATCCATAAAAGCCTCTTCCATCTGCTCTGAATTTTCCGTATACATGCAGTTTAAAAGTGAGCGAAAAGATTCCAGTCCCTCTGCCGCCTCATCGGGCACGATCAGCGTTCCCATGTCTGAAAGCACATTCACATTCTGATAAGGCATCTGATAGACACCGTTTTTCATAAGAGAGAGGGAATGTCCGTTTATCTCTATGGGTGCCTCCCCATGCTCCGCAAAATACTCATATGCCTTACTGATCTCAGATACATCACAATTGATCAAAAATTCCTGTCCATCCATATTTATGGGCTCAAGTCCTTGCTGTCTGCGCAGATCATTGAACGCGGAAATCTTCATCACATAAAGCGGCTGATCCATATTTTTGTATCTGTCCTTCAAAAGCTTTTCTTTTCCCGGTGTTCCCGGAAGGAAAAAGCTGCTGATAGAGATGTCAGACTGCTCATACAGATCCACTTCCACAGTGCTGGATGTCAGTTTTTCAAGGGGAAATCCAAGCTGTTCCAGCTTATCCTTAACAGATATCTCCTGCCCCGAATTTTCACGATAGCTTTCTATCACTGCATCTGCAGATGTCATTTTAGAAAGTCCCTTGGACACAGAAACACTTATTCCCAGTCCTACAGAAATAGTGGTAAATGACAGAAACAGAAGAAGGCAGATCACGGACAGCACTTTGTTGGTGGAATTGATCTTGCTGCTCACCTGATGGATGGAGAACATATTCAAATCCTTGTAATACAGCTTCTTCTTTTTGTGCAGCAAAAACAAAAGAATCCCTGCTACCGAGCGGAAGAATAAAAAGGTCCCGATAAAAAGCACTACCACACTGACGGAGATATACTTCATATTGAATCCGTCTATGACAGAGATAACGGAGCTTGCCGCCATACAGATCACAGAGGCTGTCAGCATGAAGAATTTCCCGGCCAGCTTCTCATCCGGAGCCTCCTCATTTTTCTTATCTGCGTAGAGGAGTTCTACCAGACTGTGCTTTGCCAGCATTTTTTTATTTCTCCAATTCATAAAAAAGAAGATCAGAGAGTAAAACACAAGGCATTCCACCACAGCCAGAGGAGAGATGACAAATCTGTACTGTGCCCCTTCTATCTGTAAAAATTTTATGGTGATAAGTGACAGTCCCTGGGAGAGAAAAATCCCCAGCAGTATCCCCCATATAAGAGACAGCCCGCCTATGATCACGGTCTCCTTTACCAGCAGTCTGGATATATCCTTCTGTCTCATCCCAAGAGTGATATATATTCCCAGCTCTTTTTTTCTTCTGCGCATCAGGAATTTATTGGCATAAACCACCAAAAAGCCTAAGATCAGACTGATAAACACGGAGACGCTTGCCATCATACCCGAAGAAAAGGCCAGGTAGCTTCCTCTGTCCGACATATTCAGCATGGAAAACTGTGCGCCGATAGAATTAAACGTATAGAGCATGGAAACGCTGAATAAAAGCGTGATAAAATAAATGAGATAATGGCGCATATTCTTTTTTACATTATTTCTTGCCAGCCTTTGGAACATAACATCCGATACGTTGCTCTTCTCAGATAACATTGCCATGGTCACCTCCCAGGAATGTCACCACATCGATTATCCTTTCAAAGAACTGCTTTCTGCTGTCATTCCCTCTTGTTATCTGATTAAAAATCTTTCCGTCCTTGATAAACAGGATCCGTTTGCAATAGCTGGCTGTAAACGCATCATGGGTAACCATCAAAATAGTGGCTTCCAGTTCCTCATTCAGCTTTCTGAAATTTTCCAGCAGCATACCGGAAGACTTGGAATCCAGGGCGCCTGTCGGCTCATCTGCCAGTATCAGGGACGGATTTGTTATGACTGCTCTTGCGCAGGCTATACGCTGCTTCTGTCCCCCTGATATTTCATAGGGGTATTTTTCAAGTATATCGCTGATCCCAAGAATATCCGCTATGGACGCAACCCTGGCCTCTATCTTCCGGGGCTTTTCCCCAAGAATAGCCAGCGCCAGCGCAATGTTATCGTGGGCGTTAAGGGTATCCAAAAGATTAAAGTCCTGAAAAACGAATCCCAACTGTTCTCTTCTGAAGGCGGAGAGCTGTTCTTCTTTCAGCTTTGTGATCTCCTTTCCTCCCACATAGAGCTTACCCGCGGTAACGTTGTCTATGGTGGCGATACAGTTTAACAGGGTGGATTTTCCGCTGCCGGAAGCTCCCATGATCCCCACATAATCACCTTTTTCCACCTCAAAGCTGATATTGTCTACCGCCTAGGTAATACTGCCTTTATTTTTATAATATTTTTGAATATTTTCTGCTTTTAATATTGTCTGCATATCTGTACCTCCTTACTCTACACCTATGATACTTTAGTTTTTCCGGGACATCCACAGATATGTCTAACATTTATATTACATTTTTGTTATGTTTCCTTTGGCCCACAGTTTGGAAAACTGATGCAGATACTGGTCCCACGGCCCTGTTGTGAATCAATGGCAAGGCTCAGACCCATTTTAAGGCAAAGCTGTCTGCACAGATACAGTCCCATGCCTGTGGCGTTTGAGGATTTTCTGATATTCTCTCCCGTATACCCCCTGTCAAAGACTCTGGGCAGATCCCTGGCGGCAATGCCTATGCCGTTATCCTCCACATATAAAAAGGTCTCTCCCTTCTCCTGCCGCACGTAAAAGCGGACTTTGGCATCAGGACCGCAATATTTCACTGCGTTTTGTATGAGCTGTCCCAGAATGAAGGAGAGCCATTTGGCATCCGTCATCACAGTGCACTCTTTGACCTCTATGGAGGGCATGACATTGTGGCTGATAAGATCTCTGGCAAAACGCTTTACGGTCTGCCGGATCACCGGCTCCAGTTTTGTCCATTCCAGGTGGTAATCCTCCTCCACATTCTCACTCCTGGCATAATAGAGAACTTGTTCCACATAATTGTCGATTCTGTCCAGTTCCTCCTCCAGACTCAGGGTCACTTCATTCTTGTGATTTTCTATCAGCAGCTTAGAGGAGGCAATGGGGAGCTTTACTTCATGCACCCAAGATTCAATGTAGTTTTTGTATGCACTGAATTCCATTTCCTGCCTGATGGCCTGGTCATTCATGTCCTTTTCCATTTGCCTTAAAATGGAATGACATATCTTTCCCTCCAAAAAAGACGGCCTTTCCACCGTTTCAGATAAATATCTTTTTTCATCCAAATCTTCAAATACCTGTAACAGGGATTCATAATATTCCTTTTTCCTGCTGTGATCCAGATACAGGCACAAAAAAAACACAAAGAAAAACGGCAGCTCACACATAAGGATCACAGGAAGCTCTGCGGAGAGTACCAGAAGAAACATACCGACCGCGATACCTGTCCCTGTAAATAGGATACACTCCATGCTCTTATCTCTCAGATATTTGGAAAACTTCATGCTCCATACTCCTTTACACTTGATAGCCATGCCCTCTTCTGGTGACCAAAAAATCAGAAACCCCCATATTCTCCAGCTTCTTTCGGATTCTGTTAATGTTCACCGTAAGGGTGCTGTCCTCCACAAACTCGTCCTGTTCCCACAGGGCTTTGATGATTTCATTCCTGGGGATTACATTCCCCTTATTTTCCATGAGGATCTGCATGATACCCAACTCGTTTTTAGTAAAATCAGCCTGTTTGCCGTCATACTCTATACGGGATTTCAAAATATCCAGGACAACACCTTTGTGGGTCAGACGCAGATCAGGCTTTTGCTGATCACCCCAGCGTTTGAGAAGTCTCTCCATACGTGCCAGAAGCACATGGATGTTATAAGGCTTTGTAATAAAATCATCTGCTCCCACATGGAACCCGAACACTTCATCCATATTGGTATCCCGGCTTGTGACAATGAGAATTGGTACCTGGGAGGACTGCCGCACTTCCCTGCAGATGCTGAAGCCGTCACAGCCCGGGAGGTTTATGTCAAGAAGGACCAGATCCGGCTCCGCATCCAGGATTTCTTTTGCCATATGCTCATAATTTTCAGAGCTGACACAGTTATATCCGTTTTTTTCAAGAACTGCCATAAGCTCCATGCAGAGCTTCCGTTCATCTTCCACCACAAATATCTTATCCATGTAATTCCTCCTTACAGTCCTGTCTTCCCGGACAAAAGGCAGGCTCTCTCTTTGAGCCTGCCCCTTGGACAGAAGTATTATTCCGCGCGCATTTAGTCTTCTTCTCTGAAAATAAAGTCATACAAGGTCTGAAACAGTCTTGCCGGATCTATAGGTTTTGCCAGATGAGCGTTCATCCCTGCTGCCTTACTTTTTTCAATATCATCATCAAAGGCATTCGCAGTCATGGCAATGATCGGAATAGTCTTCGCGTCTAAATTGCTGAGATGACGGATGTTTGTAGCCGTTGTCAGTCCATCCATGAGAGGCATACGGATATCCATCAATACAGCATCGTAATATCCCTCCTCTGATTTACTGAACAGCTCCAGGGCACGCAGACCGTTCTCCGCAGTCTCCACAGTAAAGCCTTTTCCCTCCAAAAGCATAACCGCGATTTCCGTATTCAGAGGATGATCCTCTGCCAAAAGCACACGCTTTCCTGTGAAGTCATAGTCCATTTCCGCCTCTTTTTTCTTTTCCTTTTCCTCTTCCTTTTTGCCAAGGGCTTTGGAAAAGGCGGATATGAGGGAGGACTTAAACATAGGCTTACTGATCAGCAGATTGACACCTGCCATCTTTGCCTCATGCTCAATGGAACTCCAATCATATGCTGTCACAATAATGATCGTCACCTCAGCCCCCACAATGCTGCGGATGCGCCGCGCAGTCTCTATGCCGTCCATCTCCGGCATCTTCCAGTCGATCAGTATCATATCAAAATATTTTCCGTTATTCCACAGATTCCGTACCCGGGTTACGGCTTTTGGACCGCTGTCCACCCACTCTGCAGATATTCCCATCTCTTTCAGGGTGACCATGGCACTCTCACAGACAGCCACGTCATCATCCACAACCAATGTCTTGAGATTTGAAAAATTATAATTCTGTTTTTTCTGGCTGTGATGCAGCTTTTCCTCCTCTGTGATGCCAAGCTTCACATCCACAGTGAACTCAGATCCGATCCCTTTGATAGAGCGCACAATAATGCGGCCGTCCATCATATCCACAATATTTTTGGAAATAGCAAGCCCAAGGCCGGTACCACCGTAGAGGGCCGTAGTCCCTGTACTCTCCTGGGAAAAAGGTTCAAATATATGAGGAATAAACTCCTCATTCATGCCTACACCGGTATCATTGATGACAAACCGGAGAACCGCATCGTTTTTTGTTCTGCGCATCTGGGCAACAGAAAAATTTACTTTGCCGCCCTCACGGGTGAATTTAATGGCATTGGACAAAATGTTGATGAGCACCTGCTGCAGCTTCATGGCATCCCCCATGTAGTAATCATCCAGCACGGGGTCCACGATACACTCGTAATCCACGCACTTTGACGCGGCCTGGGCATTGCAGATAGAATTGACCCCATTTAAAAATTCTTCCATGGGGATCTTTTCATTCTTCAGCAGCATCTTGCCGCTCTCGATCCTGCTCATATCCAGAATATCGTTGATCAGTGACAAAAGAAAGCGCGATGAGATTCCTATCTTGGCAATACAGTCTGCCACCTGCTCATCGTCTCCTATGGACTGGGCCGCTATGGCACTCATACCGATAATGGCATTCATAGGCGTACGGATTTCATGGCTCATACGGGAAAGAAAATCTGACTTTGCCGCGTTTGCCTGCTCTGCCGCCACCAGAGCTGCTGCCATTTCTTCCTTCTGGCGCTGCTCCTGACGGACCACATCTGTCACATCCGTTCTTGCCAGGCAGGCCCGTCCCAGTTCCCGATCTATGTAGAAGACCTCGCAGCGCTTGACCCGCGGCTCCTTGGCCTCATTTTTCATCTCTACAATAAAGGAATAGGATTCACATTCCTCCAGCCGTTCCTCCATATAACTGTATTCCAGGTACTTCAGATACGATTCACGGGCTGCTCCCTCCATTGTGCTCTCTGCTATCTCCCTGACCTCCTTTTGGAAGTGCCCGCTCTTTGGCAGGATTCCGTATGCATCTTCGTCAAAGGATATCAGTTGATAGGTATCGCGGCGGATATCAATGTCAGCGATAAACTCAAAGCCAAGATCCGTTATCTTTTTTAAGATCTGTTCCTGGGTTTTCTGCTCCGTCACATCAAATGTATAGAAGAAAACCATAATATCACCGGTCTGGGGATTCTGCTGGAAACGAAAGTTGGTATTACTCCAGAACACACTTCTGTCTTTTCTCCTTCTCAAAAATTCAAACCTGTGATCCACTTTTCCTGCACTGTAATCTGCTAATACCTTCTCCCTGTCAAGGGCACTGCTGATCTTTTCTCCATACTGCCAGTCCACAGCGGACTGGGACATATTCCGCACCGTCTCCTCATAGGTGGCTCCCACATGGGTTATGGCGTCATCAAGGGCAGATACGTAGCTCTCCACGCAGTTTTTCGTCACGTTCATCCGGCCGCGGAAATTTTTCTCGGAAGAGGACAGCTCCGCAAAGTAAGCCATCTCTTTTTCAAATAATTCCCTGGATTTCTCCTGGATCTGCTTTTCCTCAGTGACATCCACAAAAACACAATAAAAATACTGTTCTCCTGATTTTTCAGTAAAGAGCTGGGCCTTTATGGAAATCCATTTGATGGAACCATCCCTGCAGACCAGCCGGTTTTGGTTATGTATGGTATTGCCGTACTTTAACTGCTCCTTCAGTTTCTCCGTCATGACTGCCAGGTCTTCCGGATAGATAACAGAAGACATCTTATTGCCCATGGCGGCGAACTCCTCTCTGGTGTATCCCAGAAATTCAAAAAGGCCGTCATTCGCTTCAATGACGGAAAAGGAGTCATCAAATCTGCAGCAAAATACAGCTCCAGGAATATTGTTATAGATATGCAGCTGCTCCTCCTGGTCACTCCTGGTATCTAAAAGGCAAATGCTTTTGATCCGCCACCCTTCGCTCTGCAGCGCCAAGGTGAAATGCACCCGCATCTGCCAGGCGTACATCTCGTTTTTTAAATCCACCCTGCAGGAAAGGCTTATGATCTCTTCGCTCAGAGGCTGTTCATCGATAACAGAAACTTCCAGATAAAATGCATCCCTTATATTATGTATGTCCTTACAGAAATAATCCACCACCTTCTGTTTTCCACACGCATATTCCCTGTCTCCTGCCCCTGCAAAGCGTACATCACTGTCCAGAAATTCTGCAGCCAGCTCCGGTTTCCTAAGCATAAAACAGGTATTGCAGAATTCTTTGACAGCACGCCCGGCATCCATTGTCTTTCCCATTCGTTCAATCCTCTCATTACAGCAGCATTCCTGCTGTTTCTCTTTTTTGCCTGTTCATTTTATCTTAACACTTATCGAAAATAATGTAAACTACGCATAGCCCTTCAACAGACTATTTTCTTTCACGGTCTTCCATTGCTTTTTTGGGTCCCATCTTTTATGATGTAAATGATCAGCGCCTCAGCGCATTTTATGTGTCACAAACATATAAATTTCCTGTCTAACTTAATAGGAGGTAATTATAATGAATATAAAAAATAACGAAGAACTGACCGTACTGATTGAGAAGGCAACTGCCGGTCACGAAAAATCCCTGGAAACCATTATTTTAAGCGTACAGGATCTGGTGTTCAATCTGTCTCTCCGGATGCTGGGAAGCTTCCCCGACGCTGAGGACGCCACCCAAGAAATACTCCTGAAGCTCATCACTCATCTCTCCTCCTTCCGAAGAGAGAGTTCATTTACCACATGGGTTTTCAGCATTGCGTCCAACCATCTGAAAAACTATAAAAAAAGTATGTTTTCCCGTCATCCGCTCAGTTTTGAATTCTACGGATATGACATTGAACATGGCAAAGCCCTGGATATCCCGGATCCGGCTCAGGACATAGAAAAGGCCGTGCTGGCTGAGGAGCTGAAACTGTCATGCACCAATGTCATGCTCCAGTGTCTCGACACTGAGAGCCGCTGTATTTTCATTCTGGGCACTATGTTTAGGGCAGACAGCCGTATTGCAGGGGAAATTCTGGGTATCAGCCCGGAGGCATACCGGCAGAGGCTCAGACGTGTGCGTAAGAAAATGGCTGATTTCCTGGAAGAATACTGCGGAGAATATGGCCGTGGAACATGCCGATGCAAAAACAGGGTCAGCTATGCCATTCAAAACCACCGAATCGATCCGTCAAAAACAGAATATACTTCTTATGCAGAAATCCCACCGGATACACTTATGGAGGTTAAAAATGCCATGGAGGATATAGACGGACTGTCAGGGAGTTTTCAGTTCTGTAAAGCCTACAGGACCCCTGACCATACAAAACGCTTTATTCAGGATTTCTTAAAATCCACGCAGATATCCACCATTATAAATAACGAAACGGAGAATGTATAGATGAATACAGAACGAATATTGACTTATCTTACCGATCTGGAACAAAATAACTGCCGGGAATGGTATCACGCCCACAAGGAGGAATACAAAGCCGCCGGCGCGGAGTTTGAAGAACTGATCAGAGAACTGATCCTCAGGATCGGCTCCACTGACACCAGTATCCTCCACAATGAACCGAAGGATCTGACCTTCAGACTTACAAGGGACACCCGTTTCAGCCATGATAAATCCCCCTATAACCCTGCGTTCCGGGCACATATTGCCCCTATGGGAAAGCTGCCTGTACCTGTAGGGTATTATCTCATGATAAAACCGGGAGGAAGCTCCTTTTTAGGCGGCGGACTGTTCGCGGATATGTTCAAAGAGGCCACTTCTATGATAAGAGAGTACATAGCGGATCACCCGGAACAATGGGAAGCCCTCATCACGGATCGGGACTTTACTAAATATTTTACCGTCAGCGGCACTTCCCTTAAAAATGTTCCCGCCGGCTACGACAAGACACATCCCCAAGCTGAATATCTGAAATATAAGAGCTGGTATCTGGAATATCCGGTAAGTGATGAACTTATCAAATCCACAGATGATTTTCTGGATCTGGCGGAGGATATATTTACGAAGATGCAGCCCTTTAACCGCTTTTTAAACACTGCATTGGAGGGATTTCAAATGCCGAAGAAGCCTTGAATTTATAAGATTCCCATAAAGGAAAGCCCCATATCCGCAAACCGGATACCGGGCTTTCCTTTTTCGTGTAACCTGCAAACAATAAACCGCCAAAGACTATACACGGCAATTTAAGATTCTGCTCCCAGGAACTGGTACAACAGTTTATCCAGCGCATTGATATCTATGGGCTTTGGAAAATGCGCATCCATTCCTGCATGCACAGCGGCCTGGGCATCCTCAGCGAAGGCATTGGCTGTCATAGCTATAATGGGTATTTTCTTTACATCCCTCCGGTCCATTCTTCGGATCGCTTTCGCAGCTTCATACCCATCCATACGCGGCATCTGAATATCCATCAGGATCATATCATAATACCCTTCCCGGGAATCCATAACCATCTTCACAGCTTCCACACCGTCACAGGCTTCCTCTATCTCTGCCCCTGACTCGCCGATCAGTTCCCGGGCTATCTCCCTGTTGATCTCATTGTCTTCCACAAGAAGAATCCGTTTATCCGAATAATCCATTCTGTCAGAAGGACGTCTTATCTCATCCTGTACGGTTTTGCCACTCAGCTCACCCAGGAGATTGCAGAACTTAGCATGATAGAATGGTTTTGCCAGGAATGCCGTTACACCCGCGGCCTTTGCTTCACTTTCTATCTCTGACCAGTCGTAGGCAGTCAGCACGATCACCGGCGTATCTGCCCCTATGACCTTTCGGATGCGGCGTGTCACTTCTACACCGTCCATATCCGGCATCTTCCAGTCCACGATCACCAGCCCAAAGGGATCCGCGTCTTTCTCTGCCTGAAGGACATTTTTGACTGCTGTTCTCCCATCTGTGATAAACTCAGCCCGAAGGCCCATATCATCCAGAAGTTCTGCCGCGTTTTCGCAGATCTTCCTGTCATCATCGACCATGAGGCAGCGTACCCCCAGCCACTCCTGGGGCACTTCATCTCCCCCGGTCTCCTGCAGCTTTAAGGGAATTGTAACTGTAAATACAGAACCTGCTCCGGGTGTACTCTCCACCTGAATGCTGCCGTTCATCAGATCAATGACATTTTTTGTGATAGCCATGCCCAGACCGGTTCCGGTAACCTTGCTCTTTGTGGAATCCTGCGCGCGTTCAAAGGGCTGAAAGAGCCGTTCGATAAACGCCTCGCTCATGCCGAGCCCCGTGTCCCTGCAGCAAAACACATAGTTCAGATATCCTTTCCGGCCTCCCGCTTTCTGTGTCACAGATACTCGGATACTGCCCCCTGCGGAAGTATATTTTATGGCATTGCTCATGATATTGATACACACCTGCTGGACACGCAGAGGGTCTCCAATGACTTTTTCGTTTTTCAGCCCGGCAAGGCTGACCTCCAGATTCAGTCTTCCTGCATCTGCCTGAGGCTTCAAAAGCTCTGTCAGGTCAGAAATAAGCTCCGCGAAATTAAACGTCTCATATCTCAGAGAGAGCTTGCCGCTCTCGATCATTGACATATCCAGCACATCGTTGATCAGACTGAGCAGATGTTTGCTGGAAAGACCGATCTTCTTCAAGCATTCAGACACCCTGTCTCTGTCGTTGATATGGGCTGCAGCTATGGCCGCCATTCCTACAATGGCATTCATAGGTGTACGGATATCATGACTCATATTAGACAAAAACCGGCTCTTGGCGCTGCTGGCAGCCATGGCATTATCAAGGGCACTCTGAAGTGCCTGGCGCTGCTGCTCCTCCTCGTGGCGCTGTTCATCAATACGGCGGGAGATGAGAATTGCCAGCTTATCCTCTGAATAGGGATTATCCACATGGATAATCTGTGTGGAGGTCCAGTGATAAATATTATCTGTAAGCCTCTGCTTAGCTTCCAGAAATATCTCCTTTTTCTCCTCCAGTATCTCCCTGATATTATCAAGGGCAAACCGCTCCATATAATCAGCCATATTATCTCCATGGATGGTATAGCGCATGTCTTCAAAAAACTCACTGTATGTTTTCTGTCTTCCTATGCCCAGCATTAAATCCGGATCGATATAGATAAAACCCAGAGTATCTTTTGTAAGATTGATGCTGATGATCACAGGATATGCATTAGAAATTGCACCTACCAAGGTGAGGCGCTCCTGCAATTTTGCCCGCTCTTCTGCCTCTGCCCTTGCCTTTTCTTCTGTCACATCACGGAAGGCAGCGATCAAAACCGGGGAATCATTTTCATCCAAGGTTTTCTCTACAATTCCGGCTGCCCAGAAATAACTGCCGTCCCTTTTCATCACCCTGTTTTCAAAAACATGTTTGTTATCCCTGTCCGGTTTCTCTTCCGAGATCCGCATTACCTGTTCCAGTTCATCCGGATGGATAATGTCACGAAGGCTGATGCCCTTTGGCGCATCATTGGACGCACTTTCAGGATAAGACAAAAGACGCAGCCCTTCCCGGTTGAGCTGAAGCAGATGATACGGCTGTTCCACTGTCATAAGGGCAACCCCCTCGGGTATGGCGTTATATAGGTGGCCGATGTAATTCGCCTGGCTTCTCAGTCTTTTATTGACTTTGTTCACATAGTACAAATAGAAAGCCACCAACAGGAAAATCCCAGCCAGTATACTCACAATCAACGCCATGGAACGCATCAGGATCACATTTGTCTGCGCGTTCACCACACGCTTCGGTATGATAGAGATCAGATACCAGTCTGTATCCAGCTTCAGAGGTGTATAGCTGAATACCGTATCCTCACCCTGATAATAAAAGACCGCCCATCCCGTGCGCAGTTCCTTCAGAGACTGCCTGAACCTGTCTATGCCGGCCTCCTCATTTCTGGTCAAAGGCAGCATATCGAACAAATTCTGCACAGTCTTATTGCTGTTTGGGTGAGGGGAACGTATGAGTAGATTTCCCTTTGTATTTACAACATAGGAAAATCCCGCATTGTTGTAAAAGGACAGGCTGAAGCTGTCCACAATACTCTCCACCTCATACTGCTTAATGAGATATCCTGCAGTCCCATCTTTTAGCTTTACCCTGACAAACAGATCAAAGACATTGACACCGGTCACACTGCTGATATGGGGGGCCAGTATACCGGAATCCTTGTCTATATTCTCCAGTGCATCCTCCACGCCCTTATCCTTCTGTGATGTCTCCGGGATACAGGTGCCATCCGACAGATAGAGATACACACCGTCTTCTATATCACTGTAATTTTCTATCAGTCCGCCCAGCTCTTTTTTCTGTTTTTTTGTAAATCCCTCCGCATAACCGGCTATGGTATCCATAGATTCAAAATTTTTACGCAGCTGCACTTTAAGAGTGCTGCATCCCTGCCGGGTACTTTCCATGATCGTATTGATGGATTGTTCCCAGAGCTGTTTTCTGACCCCCTGCGCAAAAAGAAAGGTAAAGAGGAAAAGGATGCTCCCTACGATCACTGCAGCCAAGGCTGTCTTTTTCTTTATGCCGGAAGTTTCTTTATTCTGACTCACTGCAAACCCCTTTCCTTTTTATTTTCTTCATCCAGCCATTCCATCGCAGAATCCAGTTTCTCTCCCAAAAGCAGTTTGACTGAAACCTCTTTTGTCCATTCCCATATGGGAAGTTCCAACAGGCCGTCTGTCCCGATCACAGTTCTTCCTGACTGGTAACAGGAAACCAGCGGTTGGATTTCCTGGACAGAAGAAGGGCTTCCATTGTTCAGAGGATTAAAGGAAGACTGCTGGTCCGCGAATTTCTGGACGTTATCAGGTCTGGTAAAGTATTCCACGAATTTTAATGATGCTGCCATGTGTTCACTGTCAGCGTTTACACTCAGCCTGGTATCTGCATTGATGACCAAAAGGGAACCGTCTTCCAGCACCGGATACGGAACCACCTCAAACTCAAAACCCGGCTCCATACTCTTTACCCGTCCGGCCGCCCAGGCCCCTGTCAGCATAAAAGGAGAATCCCCTTTGACAAATTTATCTAAATCATCTGAGGTCTTATTCGTTTCCAATGTATCCGCAGCGCTGACATATCCCTTTCCGATAAAATCCTCCGCGAGAGAAAAACCGGGGTACAGATATTTGCTCAGCATTTCTTTTCCCTCGTTGAGCTGCGCAAACACTTCCCGCTGACTATCCTCCTGATACACGGAATAGAAGCCTTTTCCGATAGCTAATGTTTTCAGTGAGATATCATTATTGGCTATCACAGGGGTAATCCCCTCTTTTACAAAATAATCACAGACCTGCTCCCACTGCGCAAGGTTCTCGGGAACCTCCTGCTTATGATCTCTCAGTAAATTCTGATTACAATACAGTCCAAAGGCGGACACTGTGGTGGGCACCCAGTAAATATCTCCGTTATCCTCTATCTGACTCAGCATGGCATCTGTATAGTCCGCAATAATATCCAAATCCGACAATTCCGCCAGTTTCCCCTCTTCTTCCAGTTCCAGCACAATATCGTGATTCACCATAAAGACATCATCACCTTTTCCGGCATCCATTCTTTTATGGAGAGCCTCGAAATATTCATTTCCCTTCAGGCTCTCATAGGACACACGAATATCCGGATTCTCATCCATGAATCCGGATATTATCTCTTCGATCACAGTGACATTTTCAGGTTCGTATTTGTTGCCGAAAAAGGTTATGGAAGTGATATCCTCCGGCAGATCCTGATAATTTGTCACCGTATTCCTCTCACCGCATCCCACAAGCGCACAGATACCCATTAAAGTCACTGCCAAAAGCAGCGGCTGTTTTCTTTTTTTCATCTTGTCCGCACTCCTCTGCCCCATATACCCTGTATATGTTCGGCAATTTTCAAGTTTCTGCAAACCTTGTTCACACTCGTTCTATCTTAACATAAGAGGACGGAATGTGCAATCGCGGCTCTGCTGCTTTCTGTGCTCATCTCTCTTTGGGTGAGGCAAAATAGAGGCTTTCAAATTCACGGGCACACACTGGTCTTCCGAATAAATACCCCTGTATATAGTCCGGTGAAGCCTGCATAACCGTATCAAATTCTTCTTTTGTCTCCACACCCTCCACGCAGACTTTCAGGTGGATGATATGTGCCAGTTTTACAATATATTCCAGAAATATGTACTCATAGCTGCCTTTGCTGAGTCCCTTGATAAAACTGCGGTCTATCTTGATGACATTTGCAGGAAGTTCTTTGAGATGGCTCAGGGAGGAATACCCGGTTCCGAAATCATCTATGGCAATTCCGTACCCCATCTCATGCATATCCTTAAACTCCTGGTTCAGGAAATGAAGATTGGGCACCCAGCAGCTCTCTGTCAGCTCCAGAATAAGATTCTTTGCGGACACTTTCGGTATATGCTCATTTTTCAGATATTCCAACAGGGCATTTTCTTTTAACTGGACATAGGAAACATTGATGCTCATAGTAAAATCAGGGTCATATTTCTGCCACTCCAGACATTGCTTGGCTCCCTCCTCCAGAACCCATTTTCCAACCTGGATGATCAGGTGATTCTCCTCCAAAAAAGGAATAAATTCAATAGGAGAAACCTCCCCATGCTTTGGAGAATGCCAGCGCAGCAGAGCCTCCGCCCCGATAACCTTCCTGGTAGAAGTGTCGATCTGAGGCTGATAGTTCTGCTTGCCAATATTGGAAATCCTGCCTATCATAAAAAGGGGACGGTTCTGTTCATCGGTCTTCACCTTGCCCCTGCAGGACACCCATATGATCTGGCCTGTCTTTCTGTAGACTCTGTATTCCATATCATGATAATCCTTGACGCCATCCTGGATAAGCTGCAGATCTTCAAGCCAGAGCTTCAGGTCTTCGGCCACCATAACACTTCCCCAAATGGTTATCACATCATCTTCTATGCTGCGGTCAATATCAAAATCGTCATAAGCGTTTTCTGATACGTAAAAAGTCCCGTTCTGAATGTCCCACATATAAAGGTAATCATCCGTTGTCTCAGACAGCAGGTCCAGAAATACACCGACAGAAAACTTTGCTTCTTTGATCAAATTAGGCATACCAACCTCCTGTGCACCTTGATAAACATATTATAACTTAATATAAATGTCATTACCAGGTGGTTTTGTGTAATATTTTGCCCTTTCGCGTACAAAAAAGAGCAGAAAACACCTGTCAGCCATTTTCTGCTCTTTCTAAAAAATCATAAACTTAATTACTGTTCAGGATTTCGGCAATATCCCCAATTCCTTTTTTGCCGAAAAAAACCTTCTCATCATTGAGGATCAAACAGGGAACACTCATCACTTTATACTTTTCTTTCAACTGCGGGAAATGGGCAAGATCAAACATTTCCGCCTCCACGTATTTGGAAACGGCGGCTGCCTTCTGTGTAGACATGACCGTTTCCGGGCACATGGTACAGGACAGGGAAACCAGCACCTTTAGGTTGACCGGATGATCCAGGGCTTCCAACTGCTCTCTGATCTCCTGCCGGATCTCCTGTCCCGGTCCGGCCACATTGTAAAGGGCTATGATAAAAGAATTAAACTCATGTCCTCCCGGCACCCCATGAAACTCTATGCCGCTGCTTACACCGTCAGGATAACACACTTCAATAGATGGCAGAATGCGGCTTTCTGCGTTTTCCGCATCTTTTGCTTCTTCCCAAGTCAGCATATCCGTCATTCCTTCTAATTCCCGCAAAAATCCGGTGATTTCTCCGGACAAAGGCTCTTCATTCAGCCAAGCCTTCAACATCACGGGCTGACTGAATTTTGCAAATACACCCTTAAGCTGTTCCCTGACAGCATCGCTTAAAAATCCTTCCGCCTTTCCCTCCGCACTGTTTTTCGTCTCTGCCGAAGGCTCCGCCTTTTTTGCCTGGGGCAGCCTTCTCTCTGATACCAATTCAGGGATCCCCAGCTTTGTGTGAAGCTCAGACACTGCTTTTTCAAGGGCAGTTGCCGCGGCAGCTCCATCTGAAACGGCGGTCACAACCTGACGAAGATTTTTAACACACACGTCTCCTGCTGCGTAGACTCCTTCCAGATTTGTCTTCTGGTCGTGGTCTGTGATCAGATAACCCTGTGTATCCTTTTCCACTTCATCCCCGATCCAGTCCGTATTGGGCACATATCCGGCAAACACAAAGACACCGAAGCCCGGATCCTCCCCTGCTTCATGAACCCACTCTTCCTGTGTACGGTTATTTCTGAATCTGGCATAAGACACCATATCCTGACCGTCCACCTCCAAAAGCTCCGTCTCGAAAAGTACCCGGATCGTCCCGAATTCTTTCAGCCGGTCAGAGACTGTTCTGGCACAGGAAAATTCTTTCTTCCGCACAACTATAGTCACCTTCCTGGCGTATTTTGTCAGAAACATGGCTTCCTCCACAGCGGCAAATCCGCCTCCGATGACAAAGACTTCCAACCCGGAAAAGAACTCTCCGTCACAGGTGGCACAGTAGGCGACACCTCTTCCCTGAAATTCCCGCTCTCCCTTAAATCCCAATTTACGGGGATTTGCGCCTGTGGCCAGCAGCACCCCCAGAGACCTGTATTCTCCTTTTGTGGTATAGAGAGTCTTGACATCACTGTCAAGCTTCATATCTAGCACCTCTGCGGCCGCGAACTCTGCGCCAAAATTCTGGGCCTGACGGAACATATTCTCTGTCAGCTCTTTTCCGCTGGTCTTCTCCACTCCCGGATAATTTACAATCTCTGCAGTTATGGTGATCTGTCCGCCGATCTCTGCTTTTTCCAGAACCAAAACCCTGTACTTTGCCCGTGCCATGTAAAGGGCTGCTGAAAGACCCGCTGGGCCGCCGCCTATGATCACAAGATCATATAGATTCTTTACTGTATCCATGACATCTCCTTTCTTTTGAAAACCCTCCGCATCTCAAAGGGAGATGGGAGGGTTCCTTCGCATTATAATTCCTAAATTAATCCAACCAGGTCAAGGCTTGGCTTCAGTGTCTCTGCTCCCGGTTTCCACTTTGCCGGGCAAACCTGGTCTCCGTGTTCTGCTACAAACTGGGATGCCTGAACGCGGCGGAACAGCTCATCCGCATTCCTTCCCACATTGCCCGCGATCACTTCATAGGCCACGATTTTTCCTTCCGGGTTCACAATAAAGCTCCCCCGCTCTGCCATACCATCGGCTTCGATCATCACTTCAAAATCCCTTGCCAGAGCGCCGGTGGGGTCTGCCAGCATGGGATAGGTGATTTTTTTAATGGTCTTGGATGCATCGTGCCATGCTTTGTGCACAAAATGTGAATCACAGGATACACTGTAAATTTCGCATCCGATACCTTTGAATTCCTGGTATTTATCAGCCAGATCTTCCAGTTCTGTGGGGCACACAAAAGTAAAATCCGCAGGATAGAAGAAGAACACACTCCACTTTCCAAGCACATCTGCTTTTGTTACTGTTTTAAACTCTCCGCCTGCATAGGCCTGAACTGTAAAATCTCCGATTTCTTTGTTTATCAATGACATATCTATTACCTCCTTGTAATGTACCGGCGTGTGTCTTATTATTATTTTCGGCATGCTGTACGTCACAATCTGCCGTGTTGAATCTGGAGACACACTATAGCCTTATTATTGTCTGCATGGTGTCAAATCATTCCCGCTGTTTCTTAATCCATTCTTATTCTTTCCGCATAAGCTGTTCAGCCTCAGCGGCAATAATAACAAATGGATGATACCTGCTTGAATTTTGCATAGTTAGTTATCGCTAACCACTCTCAATATAACAGACTTCCATGAAAAAATCAAGTAGAAAAAACAGGAAACACAAAACCCAAACTGCCGTCTGCTGCATTTACCTGCACAGCACCATGACAACGGAAATTCCCAGCATCACCAGTGCTGCTAAGACTAAAGGCACCATACCGTCATAATAACCGGCCCGGCTGTCCAGGCGGTAATAGAGTATATAGCAGACCAGACTGATAACTGCCGCGGCCACGGCTGCCGCAATAAAAAAAGCCGCCGTTCCCCAGGAAAAGCACTGATAAAAATACAGTGCGTTGATCTCCGCTAATGTAAGCATGGCCCAGCCTACGATAAGCATCAGCTCTGTGGTCACCGGTCTTTTGAAGAAAAACAGAGTGACTGCCACTAACAGAGCATACACCGCAATACCGCCCCACAGCACAACGCTGTCTGAAAACGGTTCTCTGCAGCACTGCGAAACCTTTATGCCTCTAAGAATCACAAGAATGGCTGCGATACCGGATACTGCCGCCGGTATGAGCAGCCATCCCGTCTTCATTCCCTTGACAGCATTCTTTGGCTTAAATGCCAGCAGCCACCACGCCAGATAGAATATACAGCAGACTATCAACAGAACATTTCCAAGTAATATTTGTCTCAAATACGTTTCATAACTGATCAGTCCCAAGCTTGATCACCCTCCTCTTTTCCTGCACAGACACAGAATATTTTCTGTGGTATGCTGTAATGTCTGTGCTTGTTATTTCCAGTATATCACATTTCAGCAGCCATCGGCTCCAAAGAAATCTGATATCATGCGCAGCAATGAAATATTTAAAAATAAAAGTTATGAAAAGCAAAAGTTGTTCTCCCGGTTCTATTGATTTTTTCAATAAAATGTTATATTCTTTTATAGGTTAGCAAATTCTAATATTCACAAACATAATACATATTTTACCAACTAACAGAGCAGCCTTTCTGCACATTTCATTTCAAAACCACCGGCATTTTTTTGCTGACTTTAGACATATGGCGGCGGGCTGTTTCTCTTATGAAAGGAGCAATCATTTATGCACTGCACGCGAAAACTGAATGACTCGATCAGCTGGGTAGGCGGCAATGACCGCAGACTGGCACTTTTTGAAAACCTGTTTCCTATACCGCGGGGAGTCTCTTACAACTCCTACCTGATCACAGATGAAAAAACTGCCTTGATCGACACTGTGGATGCCTCTATCTCCCACCAGTTCCTGGAAAATATTTACTCAGTTCTGGACGGACGTTCTCTTGACTATCTGGTCATCAATCACATGGAGCCGGATCACTGTGCCAATATCGAAGAGCTTTTGCTTCGCTTCCCGGATCTGAAAATTGTAGGAAATGCCAAAACTCTGACATTCGCAAAACAGTTTTATGATATGGATATGGAGGGCAAGACCATAACTGTCAAGGAAAATGATTCCATCTTTCTTGGGTCACATACACTTCGTTTTTATTTTGCACCTATGGTACACTGGCCGGAGGTTATGGTGACTTATGAGGAGAGCGAAAAAATCCTCTTCTCCGCAGATGCCTTTGGAAGCTTCGGGGCACTGAACGGTCATCTCTTCAGCGATGAGGTTGATTTTGACAGAGACTGGCTGTCCGATGCACGCCGGTATTACAGCAATATTGTGGGGAAATACGGCGTTCAGGTCACATCCGCACTGAAAAAGCTGTCCGCGCTTGACATCCGCATGATCTGCCCTCTGCACGGCCCGGTCTGGAGAGAAAACCTGGATTATCTTCTGGATAAATATTCACATTGGAGCAGCTATCAGCCGGAGGAACAGGCTGTTGCACTGTTTTACGCCTCCATGTACGGAGATACAGAGAACGCTGCCGATATTCTGGCTGCAGGTCTGGCTGAGGCAGGTGTTAAAAACGTTGCTGTCTACGATATATCAAATACACATGTTTCCACACTGATCGCAGAGTCCTTCCGCTGCAGCCATCTGGTCATTGCCTCCCCCACTTACAACGGCGGCATATATCCGGCTACACTCACTCTGCTTCATGATATGAAAGCGCTGAATCTTCAGAACCGGACCATCGGACTGATTGAAAACGGCACCTGGGCGCCAACCAGCACAAAGCAGGTGAGAACACTGCTGGAAGAAATGAAAAATATGCAGATCCTGGAGCCGGCGGTCACCATTAAATCCGCTCTGAAGGGAGATTCCATGGAACGTCTGAATGAACTGAAAAACAGCATTCTGGAATCCCTCCAAAACGTTTCCCTATAAACAAAAAACATCCGGGCACCCTGTTTTCTGACAGGATGCCCGGATGTTTTTTTCGGAATCTATTCCACCTTATTCATCTGCTCCATGATCTTTTTTGTCTTCCAGTCCTTTGACAGATGGCCTGCCAGCAGGATACACAAAAGAACTGCCATGGCAGAGATCATGAAAAATGCAGGATAGTCAAAATGGTATTTATGGCCGAACCCCTCCATATCCGACTGCTCATACAGATACTTCAGTACAGGAATAGAGCAAAGATATGCCAGAGCCACACCACAAAGTCCCAGCATGGTATTTTCAAATATCATCATGCAGCGGATCATTTTTACACTCATGCCTATGGCACGGAACATACAGATCTCCTGGGTCCTTATCTGCATCCGGTAGCTCAGATTGTTTATCACATTGATCAGCACCAGGATAAAAGAGATCACCGCGATTCCCACCACATATACCATCTGTTTCCTGAAAAGAGTCTCATTTTTCTGGATGTCTGACAGCATACTGCGGGTGGAGATTCCCTGAAACTGGCTGCCCAGCCGGATCAGCTTTCTCTCCAGCTTCTCCCTGCCTTCTTCCGTCAGATTCTCATCCCCGTCCATGTTCAAACGCTGTATGTGGCTGTCCGGGCACAGCTTTTCCACCTGGTCATCACTGGTTATCAGAAGCGGATACACTGTAATATTGCAGTCATACATATATGCAAAAGAAACGATCGCCGCCACTTTATATGTTTTGTAGCAATACTGGGCATCCGTATCTGCCAATTGCTCATACGATAGATTCCCGGTGTCAAAATCCTGACGGTACTTGACCTGGATCCTGTCTCCCGCCCGATACTCCATAAGCGGGGTTCCCTCCTTAAAGCTGCCGGGATACGGGTTCTTTTTCCTGGCATCATCCATGCGCAGGACGGAGAGGATGATCTCATCGTCTTTCAGTCCATTTTCATCAAAGTCTCCCTCTATGACATATTTTTTCAATTCCGCCAATGCGTTTTTATTATATCCGTAGATGAGGGACTTATAAATCTGCTCTTTCCCATCATTACCCGCAAGAGGATAACCCTGATGTGTGAGGTACGCCTCATTTATCTCCTCATAATATGCCTCATTCCGCCCTACCTCTTTATCATCGATCACACGGACAGGAATCCCTGCCTGCGTCTTCAGATCACGAACCCCCTTAAGGGAAGCAATCTCCCCGGCACACTCCCTGGAAATGCCGTCAGATGTACTGTTTAACCGGAGCGTTCCCATATCATACTCCCCGTTCAGATAATACATTTCCGCAGTATCTTCCCTGTAATTTTCTGCTATTTTCTTTTGATAGGCCAGACCGGTAAACAAGGTAACCCCGGCACATATGGTTAGCACAACAAAAACAGAGGTCATTTTCTCTTTGAATATATATTTGTTTCCAAGAGAGAACAGCGTATATGCTCTTCCATGCCTGTCATTGTTCTTTTTCCAATGAAAATGTCCCATGAGAAAGGCACTTTTATTCTCCTTGTTTCCGTAATTGGCGATCAGATCTGTCACAGGTTCCCGCACCATCTTCTTCCCTGTAAAATACCCTACAAGACCGATCAGCAGCCCAATGACGATCATACAGATACCAATGGGAAGAACAGGGATCACCGGCGCAAAGGATACCTTTTTATTATTCAGGTAGATCTCCTGGCTGCTGTCTCCCGACAAATAGGAAATGAGCAGGGCAATCGCAAAGCCCAGGATTCCCCCAGCGGGTATACTGAACAGAAAAATTTCATATAATTCGGACAGGATCAGCCGCCGAAGCTGCCCGGACTGCATGCCTATGGCTCTGAGTATGCCGTATGGACTTCTCCGTGACATCATGGTGATCTGAAAAATCCCATAAAAAACGATCATAGTGATCACCAGCAAAACACCTGAAAACTTCAGATCCGTCAGCCACAGTCCCTGGAAATCTTCCCTGCCCGGACATTTTTTCACCTGCTTTTTCTCTATATCCAGATCCCTGCAGACAGCACTGACTTTCTTTTCATAATCCGTTTTGTCCTGAAAACGGACAAATACGGAATAATTACCTTCTTCCCCTGATTTTACAGGCGCATAGAGTCTTTTAATACCGTATTTTTTGTTGCTCGGCACATCCGACAGGATTCCCACTAATTGATACGTCTCCGTTTGGCCGGCATTTTCGTCGTATATCTCTACTTCCTGTCCGCATACCGGTTCAATCCCCATATTTAAAAGTGTCCAGCGCTCCGCCACGATCTCATTTTCTGACTTTGGAAGCCTTCCCTTTTCTACCACGGTCGTCAGCGTTATATACTGGTTATCCCCCCGCTCCAGATAAACATCCGAAGAATTTTTCGCGTATTCAAAATTATCAAGCTGTGTCACTGCATACCACACAAGGTCCTGATCGGAAGCCAATTTTTTCACTTTACTGCTGTCAATTTCATTGACGCTGCAGTCAGAATCCGTAAAAAGCATCTTTGCCTGGATATTTTCCATCCTGTGGTTCGTATGGACCAGGATCAGCAGGGATGTGATGAGCGTTATACTGAACACAAAGCAGGAAAACAGCGCAAGCGTATTTTTTTTATAGCTTTTCATAAAGCGATGCCGCAGACCGAGCCTGCTGTCCGATTTTTCTCTTATTTCCATCGGTATCCTCCCATCACATAACTATTTTCCCATCCTCAATACGGACAATGCGGTCAGCCATCTGTGCAATCTCTTCATTGTGTGTGATCATGACAATGGTCTGACAGTACCGTTCACTGGTCACCTTCAGGATTCCGAGCACATCCTGACTGGTCTTGGAGTCGAGGTTTCCGGTTGGTTCATCTGCCAGAATAACAGAAGGCTTGATCGCCATTGCCCTTGCGATTGAAACCCTCTGCTGCTGCCCTCCTGAAAGCTGTCCCGGCAGACTGTCACACTTCTTCTCCAATCCCAAGATTTCAATGATCTCCTGGATATATCTTTGATCCACTCTTTTATTATCCAGCTTCAGGGGCAGGATAATATTCTCCCATACATTCAGCATAGGGATCAGATTAAACTGCTGGAAAATAAATCCTATCTTTCTTCTTCGGAAGATTGTCAGTTCATCGTCACTGAGTTGTTCCAACTGTTTCATATCCATGATCACACTTCCGCTTGTAGGGACATCCAGACCGCCGAGCAGATGCAGAAGGGTGGACTTGCCGCTGCCGGAAGTTCCTACGATGGCTGCAAATTCTCCTTTTTCCACGGAGAGGTTTACGCCGTCCAGGGCTGTCACTTCTGATTCCCCGCTGCCGTACACTTTTCTTAAATCTTTTGCCTGTAAAATTACCATAATGATCTCCTTCACGCAAAATAGCCTGTATTATTACAATACAGACTATATCATAGAAATATTTCCACCCGGTGTCAGGAATATATCAGTTCTGACACATTATCCCCTGTACAAAAAAATTGAAAATGTTGACCCTTTATCCGGTTCTGAAGCTAATTTGATATACCCCTTTTCCCTTCTTATCACTTCCCTTGCAAAATACAGCCCGATCCCCACCCCCGGCTGTCCGGATACTCTCCTGGAACGGTAAAACCGTGTAAAGACAGATGCCTGTTCCTGCTCTGGAATTCCGATCCCCGTATCCGTCACATCCAGGCGCAGGAAAAGAGAATACAAGATCACACGCAGCCATACCGTTCCGCCCTCCGGTGTATATTTTAAAGCATTATCTACAATATTTCCCACCGCTTCTGTGGTCCACTTCAGATCAAACACTGCCTCTTCCACAGAATCTTCTATTATAAGAGTGACACCCTTCTGCTGTGCTTTTTTGTAAACTGTCTGCGAATGGCAGTCAAAACCTCCCGGATACAACAATTGTGCGGCTCCAGCTCCAGGATCCCGTTCTCCAGCCGTGACAGCTTCACCAAAGATCCAATGAGAAAATCCAGCTTATCCACCTGGTCTATGACAGCGTCAATTTCCTCAGCGATATCTTCCTTTACAGAACAGTCTCCTGCCTTCCATTTTTCCTGCTGCTCCTTCAAAAGCTCCGCATAGATTTTAATGTTTGCGATGGGTGTAACCGTCTGATGGGAGATATCAGAGATCAAAGACTGTATCCGCTGCTTCTGCTCCGCCTGCTGTACAGAGGATAGGCGGCTGTCATTTAAAAAACGCCACATGGCGCTCTCCAGCTCTGAGATTTTGGTATCCTCAAGCTTTCCCTCTAAAAAAGTGCCCGCAGAGGCATCCTCCAGCATCTCCTGAAGACGCCTCAGCAATTTCTTCTCCCGTGCCCTGCCCGCTGCAAGAACTATGAGAAGCGCTGCCAGAAGACAGAGGATCACGAACACACAGATTCCTGTCATAATATTTGTTTTCATACCTGCGTTCCCTTTTCCTGCCGTTCCCACACATAGCCGATGCCGTAAACGGTCTTGATATAGGCTGCCTTATGCTCCGTTTCCCGCAGTTTGCCCCGCAGCCTCTTTATCACCACAGTCAACGCGTGTTCTTCCACATATTCGGAGTCACCGGACCATATCTCATCTGTGAGGACCTCCCTGGTCAAAACCACACCGGGATTCTCCACCAGCTTTCTCAAAAGCCTCTGTTCCGTCCGGCTCAATTCCACACCGGTTCCGTCTACCCGGAAATCCATTTTGCGAAAATCAAATGAATAGTTTTCGGTCTGAAATATTTCTGCACTTGCTGTCTCATTTTCTCTGAGCTGTACTTCTATTCTTGCGCGAAGCACCATCAGGCTGAAAGGCTTGGTGATATAATCATTTGCCCCCAGCTTCAGGCCAGTGACAATATCCATCTCCATATTATTTGCCGAGATCAGGATCACCGGCACCCCGCTTTTTTGCCGGATCTCCGTCAGCCAGTCCAGTCCGTTTCCATCCGGCAGGTTAATGTCCAGCAAGATCAGATGTATATTCTCTTTTTGGACTGCTTCTCTTCCGGAAGAGACACAGTCACACTGGATGCAGTCATACTCCGGACCTTTCAGGGCCAGCCGGATACCGTTGTTCAGTTTCAGATCATCTTCTACGATCAATATATTTTTTTTGGAATGAGCTCCCATATGATATCTGTTCCTTATCTCCTTAGTCAACTGTTGTAGTCACATATCTGCTTCTGCCTTGTTTTTTTGCCTTATACAAAGCAAAATCCGCCTTTTTATAAAAAGTCTCAAAATCTGTCCCCTGTCCCTTAGCAACAGCCACCCCTATACTGGCTGTGATATTGAAGCCCTCCTCTGTTCTCCTTCTGAGTGCTGTCAGCAATTTCTCCGCCTGCTCCTCTGCTGCTGCCATATCTGTGACGGCCAAAAAGCCTATAAACTCATCCCCGCCGATCCGGCCCACAACCGCATCCTTCTCAAATGCACCTGCCAGCGCCCGGGAAAATTCCACAAGCACCTGGTCGCCTGCCGCATGTCCGAGCTGGTCATTGACCTCCTTGAAATGATCAATATCCAGGATAAAAAAGGCATATAAACGCTCCGGCCTCTGTTCCAGCATTTGACGGACATGCTCCTGTGCAGCTACCTTGTTGTACAGTCCGGTAAGAGAATCCCTCTGCATCTGTTCCATCATGTACAGTTCATGGCGTTTCTGCTCATCTATATTCTGGCGGTATACCAGCATCCGCACAGAGCCATCTTCCTGCCAGCGGAAAATATGAGCCGTAATGCGCATCCAGTAATACGTCTGACCGTCTGAGGTAATCATGAAATCATACTGCAGATTTTCCTTCCCGCTTTCAAAGGCTTCCAACACTCTTTCCGGATGAAAGGTATGGATATATCCCTCCCGGTATTCCTCCTTGATCTGTTTTTGCGCGATAATGCTCAGGGCTTCATCAAAAGGAATATCCGGCGGAGAACCAAGGCTTTCAAAATACCCTGCCGTGGATTCACTGGCTGCCCGGTTATGGGTAATGTCAATCTCATATATATTTTCATAGAGTTGTTCTGTTGCCTCCTGGAACACTGCCTGGTGCACCTTCTCTGTAGCCACAGTCAGCTCAATGATCTCTTTATTATATCTGCGTATTACAGATGTGATGGTTATCAGCACCAACAAGATCGTGGCTGCCACGATCAGGATTTCTCTTAAAAGCTGCAGCGCAAGCCTCTTATTGAGCAGGGTTGTATCGTTGTCTATGATCAAATACCAGTTGAGATTTTCAATAAAACGGCTGACAACATATCCATCGCTTTTTTTTGAGGAATACCACAGGTCCTGTATTCCTTCACGGCTGCCCAGTATGGTATCTCTAAGCTCTGAAAAAGCACAGGTGTCAAACAGACTGCGGTCGCCCTCAAACCTGGTATAAGCGCCGGAGATCTCAACATTTCCGGCTTCGTCCACCAGATAAGCGTTGACGCCAAAATCATCCTCATACGTCTGAAGCAGAGACTGGAGAGAATCCACCCGGAAACCTACGCCTACCACACCCATTGCTGCCCCATCCTGGTCGGTTATCCGGCAGTTGATAAAAACAGTGACCTCATTCCCGGCGCCCTCCACCTGATCATTGTCAATCTGGATCCCATAATCTTTCTCTTGTTTGAGAAAGTTGTAAAACCATAGGTTTTCCGGATCCTCTTCATCCAGGATCCGGTCAAAGCCATTATAATAATAGTAATTTTTTGTTTTTACGGAAGCCAGAAATACAGAGTCATATCCATACTTATCCCGATAGGTATTCAGGTAATCCCGCATGGTGTCAATGAATTCCTGATCCCCTATATGCTGTTCTTCCCCTTCCAGGAAATCTTTCAGCAGGCTGTCATTTGCCATGGTCAGCGAAATATTGATGGGCTTTGTAAAAATGGAGTCGATCTGATGGTAGATATCTTCTGATGTCAGTCTTGATACACTTTCCATATCTTTTCTGAAGATTCCCTGATTTGACTGGTAACTGATGACTGATGTGACCACAAATCCAATGACGATCACAATACAAACCAGAAAATTCGTCCGCACTAAAACATTTTTCTTCATTCTGACATCCTCTCCGCCCTTTTTTCCTGTTTCCGGCTGTATATTCTTCTGTCAAAATACCGCACTCTGTCTTTCTGTCCGGGATGATAGCGTTTTATATCCTCTGTCCATTATATCTTTCTTGCGGCACTTTTAAAAGTATTTTTTCCTATCAAAGCCATTTATCCAGTACCATCTGTAACTGTTCCATGTCAATGGGCTTTGCAAGGTGTCCATTCATCCTGGCCTTTCTGGTTTTTTGGCGGTATCCGTCTGTGATGACAATGGAACATTCTCTCAAAAAAAGAACCGGAAAGACCATACGGCCCTCCCGGTTCTTTTTTTCGCCTGTGTATCACAGCGGTGATCATGAGCACGGTAATGTCAGAGAATACTAGAGAAATGATCCCCGGTTTTCACATAGACATACATCCGGCTGTTTTTCATAGATCAGTGGGTATGATCCAGTATCCGAACATCATCTCCCACTGCTTTTTTCACTGCCTCCATCATTGCGGAAGCTGTGGGACACGGAAATCCTATAGGCGTCCCTTTTTTGATGCAGGATGCAAAGGCTATGGTATCCGCCCCCCGCTTCACCAGCTCTTTTGCCCGCAGGACAGCCTTTTTTCCGGGACATCCGCCGCAGTTTATAAAACCGACGATCTCAATATCCTCCTCTATTCCGGCAAATCCCCCCTTATGGTCCCGGATCATCTTAAAATCAGCAGTTCCCGGGCAAAAGTCCTCTGTCTGCATACAGCGGATAATTCCAATCTTCATGATCATTTCCTCCCTTTGAATACGCTCAAAATAACGTGTAGAATACCATTCTCCAAAACAGTGTATACCCGCATTAAAACTTTGACACGTGTATGTCTTTTTGATATAGTATAAACACGTAATATGGGATTGTCAATCCATCCATAGCAAGTTTGACATATCCGTATAAATGTCTGATTTTTGGAAAAGGAGAAAATTTATGTACCAGGGCAATAATCCATCCGCTCTGCGCTCACGGGAAGAAATCGTGAACGCTTTTATGACGCTTCTGCAGCATTCTTCCATTGACCGGATCACCATTAAACAGATCATGGATACCGCCGGTCTCTCACGGCAGACCTTTTACCAGATTTTTTCTTCCAAAGAAGAAATCCTGGAATATTATCTGGATACTGTATTTGGAAAATTTACCGCTCACTGCAGGATAAACACGGTTCATAACCTTTGTGATGCGGCCAGGCTGTTCTTTGGTTTTTTTGAGGAATACAAGGATTCTCTGGGACTTATCATCCGCAGCGGAAATAACAGTGTACTGCAAAACAAATGCCGGGAGTATCTGCAAAGAGAAAAATTTGTGCATTACGCACTCCGCGAAACCCGCACAGCGCAGGAGCAGGAATATGCCGCTGCTTTTGTCATATGCGGCATGGTGGCAATGCTGGAACAATGGATCCGGGAAGGCGCCGAAAGCAGACTGAGCGCCCAGGATCTGGCGCTGCTCGTCTGCCGTATTACCGGATCATCTAAAAAGGGGGATAAAGAAAATTAAGCTGCTATCTCACAGTGGCAAATCTTTTTTAGAAAACCTGACCGCTCCGATGGTATAACAAACAACTGCCACTGCAAGCAAGATCAAAAGCTTCCACACAAAAGCAGTGTCCACATTACTTGTTCCCACGGTTGCCAAGGCATCTACATCATATAATCCCACCAATGTGAGTTTGTTAAATATACTGAGTTCTTCTACACCCATACCGGTATTGACCATATTCTCTGACCCGAACAGGCCGATCATGGACGCCAGGAAAAACCAAACCGCAAGTCCGCCGCCAAAGGCCATTGACTTTTTGCTCTGTGAGAACAGGCAGCTTCCCATATAACACAGCCCGCATACTGCTTCCACCAGAATATACATTCCGCCAAACAAAGCCAGTATTCCCGGTACATTCACTTCATCATAAAACATAAAGGTGGTTCCTATTCGTGTCGCACATACAACGGCGATCATTAAAAACGGTACAACAAGCATAAATACCATCTGTGTTATGGCAACAGCTGAGCGCTTTGTGGGCGTGGAAAGCACATATGCCATGGAGCCCCGGTCCACCTGGCTTGAGATCAGGGAATTTGCCAGAATGACAATGAGAATAAAGATGGGAAGCAGACCCATTGCGGTATAATACATCTGATTCATCATAGAGGCCGGATTCATTTCGCTCATCTTCTCAACCATTTCCGATGAAACTCCCATCATATCAAGCGTAGTCGTGAGCATTTCCGAAATCGTCAGCTCCTCTTTGTCAAACACACCTTCCGACTGCTTCAAAGCATATACATATTCAAACTGCTTTACATATTTATCAAGGCTGATATCAGACTTAGACAATCCGTCGATGGATGCCTGAAAGCCCTCTGTGCTGAGGTTCATATCAGACTGGGCATTGAGCATCTCAAAAGCAGCTTCATACGCAGCCTCATTGTTCCCATTTACAAAGTCATCGTAGGACAGCTCCTGCTGCGCCATTGTGTCATAGGTAGCCAGCGCGCCCAGATATGTGTAAAAATCTTCCTGGTACGCTGTAACATCAACATCTGACTTATCTGTTGCCATCATGCTCATAGCATAGTTCATAACATTTCCGAGAAGTACCATGATAAATAAAATTGCAAGGCATAAGGTCCAATTGGCCTTGATCGTCTGCCCCATTAAAGGCTTTGAAAAAAATCGAGCTGTTTTCTTATTTGTTTCCATTTTGGTTTAGTCCCTCCTTGTATGCTCTCATAAACTGCTGCTGCAGTGAAAGATGAATTTCCCGTAAATTTGTAACAGAGTAGTCCTTAAGTACATTAAATAAGATATCCAACTCATCAACCGAGCATTGAACGGCACATGTATTGGACTCTGTACTTTCGGTTTTAAACCGGATCTTTTCAATAAACTGCTGTTTCTGCCACATTTCCTCAAATTCTATGATAAAATTTTTGATCGTGGGATGACGCAGATCATACAGTGATGATGTGGCGATGATATGTCCGTCTTTTATCATGGCAACTCTGTCACATACAGATTCAATCTCCTCAAAAATATGGGTGGACATGAACACCGTATGGCCCTTTTGCTTTTCCTCACGGATCAGCTCCAAAAAAGCCTCCCGCATCAGCGGGTCAAGCCCGGTGGTCGGTTCATCTAACACGAGGGTCTCTTTTTCTCCCATTAAGGCGGCCACAATGGCGGTCTTCTGCTTCATCCCCTTACTCATCCTTTTCAGATTTGCAGTGGGGTCCAACTGGAGCAGTTCGATAACATGATTCATATATTTAAAGTCCGTGACTCCCAGATATTTTGCCTGGGATTTCAGAAACTCAGTACCTGTTTTCAGCGCAGGAAAAGCAATCTCGCCTGGGATATAGCTGACATTTTTCATGATATCCGCGGATCTGCTCCACGAATCAAGGCCGTTTATGATGGAATTCCCTCGGTCAGGCCGGATAAATCCCATCATATTACGGATGGTTGTGGTCTTCCCTGAACCATTTGTTCCCACAAAGCCAAAGACTTCTCCTCTGTGGATCTCTAAATCTATATCGAAAATCCCACGGCCTTGGCCATAGTCTTTGGTCAGTCCTTTTGTCTCTATTATGACATCACGCATCACTTCACCCCCTCAAAGATTTTATCCTCATGATAAAACTGCATAAAATAATCCTCCAAAGAAAAGGGAAACTCTGTAAAATCACAGATATGATATTGGGCAATATCTGCAAGAAAGGATGTGATCTCGCTGTTTTTCAATTGGATTCTGGCCCGCAGTTTTCTTTCATTTACGGACGTAAAATGATAGGTGTGCGAGGTGAACTCCTGCCACTGTTTTTTCTCTCGGAAGGCAACTCTGTAGATCTTGTCACTCTCTTTTTTTAACACTTCCGGATCAAATTCCGACACGATCTTTCCATCTCTGATAATGGCGATCCTGTCGCAGGAGGCGTCTACTTCATGGAAGATATGGGAGGACAGGAAGATGGTTTTCCCCCGTTTCTTTTCCTCGAGAATATATTCGATAAAGATTTCCTGCATAATGGGATCAAGCCCGGAAGTCGGCTCATCCAGGACCAGGATTTTGGGATCATGCATAAACGCGGTGACCACCGCCAATTTTCGCTTGGTTCCCAGGCTCATCTGCTTTAATCCGATGTTGGGGTTCAGTTCAAACTTTTTCAGCAGTTTATCTAAATATGACGCGTCAGTGACACCTCTCATTTTCTTCTGCATTTTCAAAAACTGTGTGCCCGTCATTCCGGCAGGCAGCGCAATCTCTCCCGGCAAATACCCGATTTCATGCTGAAGCTCTGCTGAATATTCCCAGCAGTTCTTTCCATCTATGACAGTAGTTCCGCTCTGCGGCTTTGAAAACCCCATCAAATGTCTGATGGTCGTGCTCTTGCCTGCCCCGTTTGGGCCAAGAAATCCAAAGCACTCTCCCTCGTCCACATGAGCAGATACATCGAACACGCCTCTGCCATGTCCGTAGTCCTTTGTCAAATGATCGACTTCTATAACTGACATTCATATCTCTCCTTTTTCTTGATTTATGCAACAATGCGTTGTATGATGTGATTATATATAAGATCATATGGTTTATCAAGCAACAATGTTGAATCCATTGTTGCTTGATGATGTGATATATTATCTCAAAATTATTATTAAAAAGGAGCTAGCTCTATGAAAAAGCAACCGGAAGTAACAGCCGCAACAAGGCAAAAATTGATGGATGCATTCTGGACTCTCTACAAAGAAAAAGCAATTGACAAAATATCAATCGCTGAGATCACAAATATTACGGGAAATAACAGAGGGACTTTTTATCACTATTTCAAAGACGTCTATGCGGTTTTAGAGCAGATTGAAGATGATCTGATAAAAGAAGTGCGCATGGAAGTGAGCAATGCTTTTCGCATCAATTCCTTTGAAACGAGTTTAAAAGATTTGAATCTGCTGTATTCCATCAGTATGCCGATTTTCAAAAAACATGAGGAGAAACTTTTTACATTGATCGGCAAGAACGGAGACCCTAAATTCACAAGCAGGTTCCGTGAAAGTTTTCAGGTTATGCTGATCCAGTTCTGGAATTTGCCCAGTCAGACAAAATATCTGGATTATCTGATGGAATATACCTACTCGGCCATGGTTGGGTTAATGACCAAGTGGTACGAAAACGGGAATGACCTGACAGACGATGAGTTTTTAAAGCTGGCACAGGGTTTGGTCGCAAATGGTGTTTTGGGATTCTCCATTGCGCAGGATTGTTGATTTTATATATCCTGCAGTGAAGATGTTAAGACTGTATCTCACCATATTCTTACATAGATAATATGGAGTAACCCTACAGCATATTGGCAATGCCTTGACGACAGCATACAGACGTAACAGTTCAGCCTTCCGCTGTCCCGCGAGGTGTTTCCTTGCATTTGCAAGGCAATCCCGAGGCAACCACGCGCCAGACTGCGGTTTTTGCAGTCTGTGTGCATGCTTTTGTTGCTATGAAGCCGAAAGGCTGAATAGTAACATACAGACAACATTTTTTTGGACAGTACCTTTAAGCTTTTACCACATACCAAAACTGCCCTGTCCATGTTGTAAACACCAATAAGGGACAAATACGGTAAACATACCAATGCAGATAGGAGCAGATTCCTCTAAAGCCGTGGTAATATCCGCCCATTTTGATTCCTATATGAGCAAGGGCATCCTGGACAATGCCTCTGGCGTTGCAGTGCTCCTGGAGTTATCTAAACGGCTGGCTGAACAGTTCCCGTCCGGGGCCTATCCAGTGGATATCGTATTTGCATCTTTCAACGCAGAGGAATGCGGATTAGAGGGAAGCAAGCCGTTTTACCAAGACATCTCTACCCGGTACAAAGAGCTTTACAATATCAACATGGATGTGGTAGGTGCTCTGGACAAACCTCTCGCCTTCCGGAACATGGATACTAATTCCGAAGCACTCTATCAGGACTTTCAGCCCCTCTTAGACGCTCACGATATTCCCTATGATACAGATGCCATCTATGCGGCAGACATCTATGGAAATCCGTACGGACAAAGTGACCACGTGGTATTCCAGGATAATGGCCACGCTGCCATCATCTTAGGGGAGTCCAAACTGCAGGGCTATACCAACACGCCAAACGATTCAGATATGGGAGCAATGGACTTTCCTGAGCTTGCAAGATTGACAGATGCCGTAGAACAATTTATAATTTCTTCCAATGGAAAAATGTATTGACATAACAGATATTTACACCAATGATCTATTCCGAAGACACAAACAGCCAGAAGATTAATTCTTCTGGCTGTCTTTCACCGGCAAAATGAGACCATGTTCATTTCCACAAAGCACTTCCATCATAGGCCCCCATGGCGGCCTCAAAGTAATCCAGACGCTTACACTCCCTAATTACCAAATGATATATACTCTGAAATGCTTCCGCAGTCTTTTTAGAAAATTCTTCATACTTTCCTGCGCACAGCAGATCTACCGCCTCTATACATTGCTCATGGATATTACAGTTGGCATCGGTCTTATCTGTATTGAGCAAACCCGGAATACTGCGGCCGATCCGAAGATTTCTCTGCAGGAGCGCATAGACTGCGTTTAGTGCCTCAATCCCTGTATGTTCGATTATGAGATCCAGAAGCACAGCAGGCGTACGTCCATATAAGTATTCTTCGTCCCACAGCAGATGGATCCTCGTTTTTGCAGCTTGGATTTTTTCCTGTGTAACATGGGGCGCGGCACAGGCGGACGTTCCCTCAATGGTCAAAGCCAGCAAATCCAGGCTGTCCAGATATCGCCTGACCTGATTTGCGATCAGATGTGAGGGTATTTGAATCTTCTGCAATCCGGCTGAATCCATCACAACGAAAATGCCGTTCCCTCTGACTGTTTTTACGACGCCCCATTCCTGCATCAGTTGGATGGCCTTTCTCGTCGTATCCACACTGACATGGTATATCTCCTGTAGTTCTTTGTGGGAAGGGAGCTTATCCCCTAATTTGTAACGCCCTGCCGCGATCAGTCCCAGAATATCCATATACACTGCCGCATATCTGACCTCAGCATCTGTCAGGAGTTTTTCCAGTTGTTTTCTCCCAAGGACCACAGGGGAATCAGAGGGCGCGTGAAATCCGGGTTGTGTCCCACACGTGAGTCCATATAACACAGACATATCATCAAAAGGAACACTTTCCGGAACGCCTCCGCTTTCTACCACTCCCATAAACTCCTGAAGCTGTTCATAATACCTGGTTCTGCTCTCCATCCCATCCCGTAACGGCCTGATATCCGAAAGTCCCATATTACGCGCTACCCGGAAACTCAGATCATTCTCATTTCTTGCAACGAAAAATCTCCAGAAAAGTTTTGACAATTTCCAAAATTCATCTGCATTCCTGATCCGCATATTGTCCAAAATTCTGCGCGGTATTTTCAGATCCTCTTTGCCGCAAAGGGAAATCCCATTTTGGATCAATGGATAACACAATATTTCGCCGGCTTTCAGCACATCCTTTGTGATCGTAGTATCTATTTTCTCCGGTGCAAGCGCAGTTATCTGTGTGTCCTCATTAAATGTATATCGTACAACAGGACGTCGTCTCTGCTGCGTTTTGATGAGACCATTTTCTTCCAACATCTTCAATACACGTCTTATTGTCTTTTCAGAAGTTCCGAACTCCTCACATAAATTACTGCGTGACGGAAGGCTTGACCCCGCCGGCAGTAGTCCGCATTCAATTTTATTTTTTATAATCTGAAATACCCGCTCATACATCATCATATCGTAATTCTAACCTGTCTTTACCTTTCCTGCTCTGCTGCTTCTTTTTCCAAAGCATTTCTTGGTACCTCAATATATATTATACACGCCCAGGTTATAAAAACAAGAAAATTCAATGATGCGGCGGCAAGCTCTCACAATATGTTTCTTTCTCTCATGCTCCTTCTCCGCCCAAAAAGGAAATTAATTTAGCTCCCGGCATAGGGCGGGCATAGTAATAGCCCTGTATAAACTGCACACCGGAAGAGGCAATGATCTCTTTCTCGGCTCCTCTCTCTACCCCTTCCACCACAACGATCAAGTCATTGACCAAAGACATGCCCACAATGGACTCCAACAGAGCATACTGCTTTTCATTAGTCAGTATCTGTGTGGTCAGAGAACGGTCGATCTTGATGATATCTACTGGCAGATTGGATAAATAATTCAAACTGCTGTAGCCCACACCGAAATCATCCAGCGCAATATGGATACCTGTCTGACGCAGCTTCTGAAGTGTCTCAGCCGCATGATCTATAGACTGGATCAAAATACTCTCCGTGATCTCAAGAGTGATCCGATGAGGACTGACCCCTGTATCTGAAATCAGATTCAGCAGATGTTCCGCACTGTTCCCGACCAAAAGCTGCTGTACGGAAAGATTGATACATATGCGCTGCAGTCCCAGCAAATCCCCGTATTTTTTCATAAACGTACAGGAATGGATCAGCACATAGTCGCCAAGCGCTTCCACTCTTCCATTGCGCTCGGCCAGTGATATGACCTGACCGGCAGAGAAATAGCCGCCTTTTCCGTTTGGCAGACGAACCAGCGCTTCTGCTGCCTCATAACGTCCTGTTGTCATATGCATTAACGGCTGATACCACACCTCCAGGGTATGCTGCTCGATCGCGTCGTTCAGCCGATGCAGAATATCAGCTTCTGTACGCAGCAGTTCATCCAGCGCATCGTTGTAAATAACAAGGTTTCTGCCTGACGTCTTGGAAAAGTTCATGGCCGATTGAACGCGCTCAAGCAATTCACCAGGTGTGTTTCCATGTTCCGGATAACTGCATGACACAAGGCGAACCTGCAGAGGAATCGTAAAATTACCCACCGTGACAGGTGTTGTGAATAATTGTCGGAGGCGTTCTGCAAAACTCTCCGGATTCTCTTCTGACAATGATATCCCCAGAAATACATCGCCGTTGATACGATACAGATAGGAGCCGAAAGGCCTCGCAAGGCGCCGCAGCATCTCATGGATGATCTCGTCACCCACATCGGCGTTAAACAGTTCATTATACTGACTGAAGCCGCAGATATCAACGCAAAAAAGACTAAACCGTCTCTTGTGGTCATAAGAGATCAGCATATCTGTATCCCTGAGGTATTTTGGCCGGTTTCCCACATTAAATACCGGGTCAAAGTAGGCTAGCTGCTCCACCTGTTTCCGGTAACGGTTAAAGGTCTTGGATAGCTCTGTCATCTCGAGATCGGTATATTCGTCAAATGCAACGTCGTTTTTACCCTCAATGAGCTGTTCGCATTTCTCCCTCATTGTGCGTACCGGGGATTCCTGCATGATCCTGTTATAGTAATCCTGGATCAGCGAATTGATTTCCTCCTCTGCACGCCCGCTGACCGGCTGGCATTTCACGCATTGATAGTGTGCCAAAAGGAATTGCTTTTCATTGTTGATACGTACCTTCAGCATCATCTCCAGCGACAAGCCCTTTGCAAACTCGAGACGCTGAAGCTCGTTCATGTCGTCCAGGAGAGCAAGAAGAAAGTTCCCCGCCCCCAGGTATCCTGCAAAAAACGGGCTGTGAATATACTCTTTCAGGTGTCCTGGAATGCTTTTTAAAAAGGCCTCCTCCTGTTTTGGGCCGATCATTCTGGCTGCCTTGCTATAGCCCTCTATGGAAAAATAAAACAGCATGACAGGCTTCCTGTTTTCGGAAAGCCGCCGTTCCAATTCCTCTGTAAAGCCCCTGCGGTTATAGAGACCGGTAGCCTCATCTGTTGTTTTGAGCGCCTTGACGCTGCGTCTGCAATGGTAATGCCGGCACACATAATAGGCCAACACTGCCAGCAAGCCGGTGAGCAGCAGACAGGTCAGGGTAAGCCCTCTTCTCTGCGACGGACTGAGCCAGCCGTCTGTTGGCTGGATACTGAGATTCCATTGGCTCGGCAGATAGAAAATGGTTTTTTCGGCCGTGGAGAAGTCTACATTCTCCCCGGTTCTGGCAATAACCTCCTTTGCGCCTTCCTGGGGTTCTACCCGCCAAAGCTCATAATCATACCCCTGAGCACTTAAATCCTCCAAACCAAGCTGTTTCAGAACATATTCCCAATCTACAGCCACAGCCGCCACGCCTAAATAGGTTTCGTCCTTCATAACAGGCTGCAGAAACACAAAAACTTTGGACTGTTCCGGATCAACATCCAGTATACACGGCCCTTCCACGACCAGTTCACCCACAACCTTCGCCAGTGTAAATGCATAGGAAAAATCCTGCAGCTCCCTCCCTTTCAGGTCTTTATATTTTTCTTCGGGCTGTGCACTCACCAATTTATCCCCCTCAAAAAGGCCGGCAAAATGTACTTCTTCCCGTGCCAAAAGGGGTTCGGCCGCATGCTTAAACCATTCCGGCCCGCTCTGTCCTGCCACCAGGGCAGTCTCCGCCAAAGCACCGGCATCATTCATAGTGCCCTGGAGCTGCAGCACAATTTTTTCATTATAATAGAATAAAACATTCTTGGCTTCTCTTTGCCGTATCCGTATCATTTCGCTGCGCAAACCTATTCCTATGGCTGTAGCCACAGCGAAAATGGACAGTATCACACCGGCATAGAGGAAAATTGTACGTCTGTTTCTTTTTTTCATTCCATTCCTCAATTCTGATGGATATGGTAATATCCTTTTCCATTCTGTTTCACATAATAGAGCGCTTCATCCGCATTGGAAATCATTTCCTCCAGTTTCATTCCCGGCTGGTAAATGGACACACCGATACTGCACTGTACCGGAATGTTCTGGCCGCCGGACTGGATTTTAGATTGAAGCTGCAGGATCAGTCCATCCAATACGGCGCGCAGCTCCTTTTGGTCATCCAGACCGGTCAGAAGCAGTACAAATTCATCGCCGCCGTACCGCCCTACCACACCGTCATATTTCTTTTCATATTCCCTGAGAATATATCCCACACTTTTTAAAGCGATATCACCGCCGTCATGCCCGCAACTGTCGTTGATGTATTTCAGATTATCCATATCCACAAAAAGCAGTGCCTTAACCTTTTCCGGATCTGCATTTTTCAGGTGGGCTTCCGCTTTATTGAGAAATACGGTCCGGGTGACTACGCCAGTCAAGCCATCAGAGAGGCCATCGCTGGTCAGGCGCAGGATTTCCTGAAAATCTACACTTTCAGGGCGCTCACTCTGATAGACTCGTTTTTCCAGTTCTCCCATGGACTGCACCAGGGTATCCACAACCACCATCTGTTTCGCTATGTATTTTCTAATAAATACCATCAGGCCGATACATGCCAGCATGGTCATACTGGCCACAATGCACAAAAACGGAAACACCTGGGAAAAAGCAGTTTCAAATCTGACCGTACACAGGATATCCCAGTTGGTATTGTCCACACGCCGATAAGCAGTATAGCAAAGACTTCCGTCTAGAATGCTCCAGTAAGTACCGGGCTGAGCGGCAAGCATCAGTTCCTCCAGCCGGTCTGAAGTGACACCAAATAGTGTGTCATCCCTCAGTGCCTCCATCACTGAGTCGCCGTAAGTCAATCCCGCAGTGGAGGACATGATCTGCCCCTTGGAGCCGATCAGGGTGGCATCCGCACGCAGGCTGCCCGCTGACTCCTTCAGGATCTGCACAGCCTCATCAAAATAAATAGCGCAGAAAAGAGCGCCTGTGATATTCTCCTGCTGGTCTTTTAGGGGAACAGCCACCGTATAATTCAAAGTCGTGCCGTCTGCACCTGCGGCAAAACTATCCGTGACCTGTCTCTGACCAGTGGCAAAAAGCTGCTGCATATAGTCGCGGCTTGCAAGACTGGCCGGCTCGGCACCGTCCGAATAAACTATAATATTTTTATCCACATAGCATATCATCATGTATCCAAAGTATGGACTAAGCCGATCCAGCCTTTTTACCTTATCAATTGGCGGAATCTCCGGGTCATAGTAGTCCGGTAAACTTGCCAGAGATTCCAGGAGATTTATGGCTCCGGTGACCCGTTGTGAGATCTGCGCCTGACTGCTGTTCAGAGAAGCCTTGGCGTCTGATCTCATCCGGCTTACCGAGAGCAGCGCTCCTCCAAGCAAAATGAACGCTGTGACAAACGCACAAAACACCAGGCTGTATCGGATGATGGGGGAGAATGATACCTCCCATTGGCTGCCTTTTTTCTCTTTTTTATTTCGTTTCATATTGCTTACCGACTTTCCTTTCAAATTGTTGATGGCTTCTGTAAATCATACTTGGAACCTAATCCATATTATTATAATACAAACTGCCTGCGTTTTCAACATGAATGACAATATTTCCATGTATTAAAAGAAGCCGGAGGTATAAACCCCTGGCTTCTCTATTTCCTGTTATTTTATTTTGAAAGTGTTTGACGGTATTTTCAGTGAACCGCTGCTACTGGATCAGTACCTTGTCAATTCGTTTCCGTTTCCAATTGTCCATTTCATCCGCCTGTTGATCGCGGGGACGCACCGATGAACATCAGCATAGCCAGCGTAAAAAGCCCTGCATTGGAAAACTCCCTGCCGTCCGCGCCGAAACACTTTGAAAGAAAGGCCCCATCCACGATATTTCTTCAGTAGCCTTCAACAGCAGCGTACCAATCAAAAGCATCGCGGCCGCTGTTGGCAAATAAAATGACCTGGACCCAACCATTATGGCAGCGCCATTAATTACAACCCTGTAGTTATTTATTCCTTTATGGTATATTTGGGAATTGCTACGTTGATGTTTCATCTACCAAAAGGTAACCGATGCAGCTGCCTTACTGCCGGGTGGCTAGATGTGCATAGTGTGCATATAGGGCCGTAAATGTCCTGGGCTGGTCGGATAGCCATGGTTTATTTCTGCCGCAAAAATGAAGGATTGCCGTGTTTTCCATGATCCATTCCATATCATAGTCACCCGCGCTGCGCATGAGATAATAGGAATAATTGCGGGCATCGTAATTCCAAACTGCGTCATCCACTGGCAGGGTGTGAACTCCATAAATATAATTAAAAACATCCTGGTCGGGCAGGAGAAGTTCTGCCTCATGCTCTCTGACACAACGAAATATCTCTTCCGGCTTTACCAGCAGGCGGGCGCGCTTCAAATTGATGAGCAGGACGCCGGTGTTGTAGTAGTCATGCTGGGTGTTGAGCCGTACTCGGTTGATGCCGTTCATCACACCTGTGACTCCTATGTGGGACGCTGCGGCAAATGCCCGGTCATTAAGCGACAGCTCCCAAAGCGGACACAGAGGGTTGATGACCAACAAATCCGTGTCCAGATACAGTACCTTTTCTAAGGAAGGAGGCAGCAGCAGGGGGGAGAGCAGCCTATAATACATCTCTTGGGGATAACGGTCAGAAATAGGAGTGTACCGGAATAAATCCCGATCTACAGGAATCGCCGTCATAGGTACACTGTTTAAGGTGCAATACTCACGCAGGTCCTCCAGTTCTTCCGTGGGAATCGCGCTATAGAGAAGCCACACCCGCACAGTCTTGCCAGGATTGTTACACAAAAGGGACCAAAGCATCACCTTAAAAGGCTTTATGCAATTTCGGTCAAAAGTCACCAGAATATCAAGTCTTTGTTTTTTCATAATCAAACCTCATTTTCATTTAATCTGCTCCTTCCACATTTAACATTTATTCTTTCGCCTTATGGCTGTCGTTACAATTATGAGAGCAATCCCACAGTTTGTCTGCAATGGGCGCCCAGTATTCTGCATAGGGAACACACTTTTCACAAAGATGTTCGGCGCTCTCTGGAGACTGCAGATCCGTGGAGTGAGCGCCGGAGCCTTTAGCCATTGTCTGCAGACACTGGGGATTTTCCAGCATAGGACAGGGCCGCAGCAGATTCTTGTGAAAGGGCTGTCCTTCCTTGTAGGCCATAAACAGCGGAGATTGATAAGCCTCCAGCAGCGTTTTTTCATAGATACTGGAATCGGAGTAGTGGATAAACGCACATGGTTCAATGTCTCCATTGGCATTTTTGCTGGTATAGCAGCACGATGCACCAAAGGGCAGCTTTTTTTCCTTCAATAGCCTCATCGCCTGGACTACTGCCTGAAAGGTGCCCTCTCCCCGCCGGTAATCCGTAGCCATCTGATTTCCCTCAATACTGATGGCAGGAATGAAATTTTTCACGCGGAGCATCTCATCGGCAAATTTCTCGTCAATCAGCGTACCGTTGGTAAAGGCAAGGAACTGACAGTCAGGATGGGCTTCGCACAGACGGATGATATCTTTCTTACGAACCAACGGCTCCCCTCCGGAGTAAATATACATATAGGTGCCTAATTCTTTCCCCTGATGAATGATATGATCCAATGTCTCATAGCTCATATTCAGCTTATTGCCATACTCTGCAGCCCAGCATCCGGTACAGTGCAGGTTACAGGCAGATGTAGGGTCCATAAGGATAGCCCACGGAATATTGCAGCCATACTTCTCTTCTGCCTTTCTCTGCCGTTTTAAGCCAATGAGAGCGGTATTAACTATGAAGTTTTCAAAAAAAGTTGCGCGTAGCTCCGGGTCGATGTCCGTCCAAAAGCTTTTTATCAGACGATACCAGTTTCCGTCCGGATTATCAAGAACACTGCGGAAAGCTCTTCTCTGGCTAATAGCTACATTTTCCCGATCAAATTTGTCTGCCCACTCAAGTTTGGGAAGTCCCTCGTCGGGATCCTCAGTAAAGTATTTCAGTGCAGTCGTGACTGCAAAGTGTTTCATATTTTCTTTTAAATTTAATTCGTTCATAATTTTCCTTTCTTTCATTTGATTTTATGTTGATTCCGAATTTTAGCTGTTACCGCTCATCCCAGCCCGGTTTTCTGTGTCTAGAAAACTCCACTCACAAAACCGCTCTTCCATTTTATGATCGGGATACGATTCATCAATGAATGTTTCCATATAGTTTCTCGGAGAAACTCCCTCGTGGCGGTTTTTCCAACGAACAAGACATATGGCAGTCAATGTTATATTGATGCTCATAAATACCGTCATACAGACGGTGACAGTCTTCCACAGCCTGCCTTGCAGCAAGCCGAAGAGTTTTTGAAGTAGCGGGACAAGAAAGTACGAAAATATAACGCCCAACACACCCCATATCAGAGCCATCTGCAGGCTGACCCGCCCTGCGATATTTCCAAAATGACTGCTGTAATCCCATGCCCGCATGTGAAGTCCTTATTCCAGAAGCATACTGCTGACGTACTCCACAACAGTACCGATTGCTGCAAAAGCTGCAAACCGGGTCAGTATTTTTTTATCAGATAACAGGGCTGATGCAAGGTAACCTCCCACAGCACCTACTCCATAAATCAGACAAAACGGCCCCCATATGGTGACGACATGGGTTTCCCAGCGGCCGTTCCGGATGACGCACCAAATCCCCTCTAAAATGACACCGAGGATATTTCCTATCATAAACAGCCAAAACATATTGGAATAGTTTGTATGGGCATCTATCAGTTTTTGTTTCATATCAGCCTCCTTTCAAGAAGCGTTTATCAGGTCATTGTGAACCTCTGAAAGCTGCACGTACTCAGCCTGCCTCCTCGAACTGGCTGTTATAGAGGGAAGCATAAAAGCCGTTTCTTGCCAGAATGTCATCGTGTTTTCCCCGTTCCACGATATCACCGTCCCGCACCACCAGAATTAGGTCAGCATTTCGGATGGTGGAGAGGCGGTGGGCAATGACAAAGCTGGTTTTGTCCTGCATAAGGCGGGTCATGGCCTTCTGAATTTCCACCTCTGTGCGGGTATCCACACTGGAGGTTGCCTCGTCCAGTACCAGGATGGCAGGATTCATCAGCATGGCACGGGCGATGGTAAGGAGCTGCATCTGTCCATGGGAGAGAGTGGCGTTGTCACCGGAGATCACAGTATCATAGCCATTGGGCAGGGTACGGATGAAATGGTCACAGCAGGCAGCCTTAGCGGCAGCTACAATATCCTCCCGCTTTGCATCCATCTTGCCGTAGGATAGATTTTCCGCTACCGTCCCTTCAAACAGCCAGGTGCCCTGAAGCACCATACCGATCTGTCTTCTCAGGACGGACCGTGGGATTGTGGAGATATCCACTGGGTATGTCGGCAGCAACGGCAAAGGTTTCCTGCTTCTCTTCTGGCTCATCCAGCAGGGAGAACACCCGCTCCGCCCCGGCGATAGCTGCCTGAGTGGAGGTGATTACATAGGACATCTGCGTGATAGGTTCGGAAACCTGCCCATAATACTGTAAAAATGCCTGCACTGCACCCAGCGTCATCCCTCCGGAGAGGGCTGCGGCGCCTCCGGCTACTGCAACTGCCACGAAACCAAGCTGGTTAATAATCCGTATGCACGGTTGAGCTTTGCACTGATTTCCCGGCGAAGAGAAAGTGCAAGAGTTTCTCCAACGCTGGCCAGCAGATATTGCTGTATGTAGGATAAGCTGCCGCTTACTACTGCAACGGCAATAAGAAGAAGGACCGGAACTTTCAAGGCCCCTGCCACCATGGACGGAAAGGCTGAAGGCGTTGCCCCGCTTTTAAGCACGTCCACCAGACGGTCTACTGCCATCCCCACCACAAGGGGCATGGATGCAAACACGACACTGCTCAAAAACGTCAGGACTGCTACCCCCAGCAGGCGTTTTGACTGCCTGCCCAGCCGCTTCAGCAGGCGGCGGACCTGGGCGATACGCAGAGCTTCCCAGAGCTCCTCATCCGAAGCATTTTCCTTTCCCATGCGAAGATTTTCCACGATAGTCCCACTGAAAAGAAATGCCTTCTGGGGCACACACCCAATTACACCGCGCAAGTCTTTTTGTCCCATGTGCCGGATATCCTCTCCGTGAAGCCGTATGGTTCCGTCCGTCACATCATGGAGGCGGAGCAAAAGGTCGGCCACTGTACTCTTGCCAGACCCGGTGCCGCCACTGATGGCCGTAGTTTCACCGGGATTGCAGCAGAAATTCAAATTCTGAAGAACAGGCTCTTCTGCACCAGGATAATAAAAACTGACATTTTCAAAAGAAATAACCGGTTCGCCCGCCACTGGTTCATAACCGGATTTCTGGGAATCCGCGATATCCGGTATGGTGTCCAGCACCTCCCCAAGACGCTCCATGCAGGAACGGAGCCTTGGCAGATACAGCACCGCCCCGGCAGCCGTGATGAGGAATCCCAGAGCCATTGTGGTGTATTCCGCCACTGCCATAATCTGTCCCACCTCCATGCTGCCCCTTCCGGTCAGCATACCGCCAATCCAGAGAATACCCGCCATACACAGCCCCAGAATCAGCCAGACAGCAGGATTGACCACAGCAAACATACGTCCCAGACGAATCATGGTGTTTGCGTAATTCTCAAAAGCAACGCCGGAACGTTTCTCCTCATGGGGCTTGATGCGCGTACCATCCATATACAGAATGCCAGCAGCACAGTCAGGCACACCAGCAATATCAGCGCCAGCCGCCAATCTGACCGGAACGTCATTACCACTGCAGCCGCCATTAAAAGTGGAGCCGGCAGAACCATCTGGATGACCATGGAGACTGTGACCTGCATGGTAGTCACATCGACTGTGGAACGAGTGACCATAAAGGAAAGCCCCACATCGTTAAACTGCCGCAGGCTAAGTTCCTGGCTTCTCTGAAAGAGCTTTTGGCGCATATCCCGTCCGAACATAGCTCCCATATCCGCAGCAGGCCAACTAAACCAAATCGCCACGATTGTAGAAAATACTGTGACCAGAAGCATTCCAACGCCTATCCAGTAAACGGCCCCCATGTTCCCGGCCAGAATCCCCTGATCCACTATACCCGCCATGAGCATGGGGAGTAAAAGGATTCCCACCGACTGTGCCAGCGCAAGAAACACATTCTGGGCCACCTTGCCTTTGTGCTCCGATAAAAAGTGTTTTAAATACTTCATTGCTGCCTCCTTGAACTTAGAATTATAAGCTTGTAATCTTGTTGCAACAATGTTACTCTAAACCTTATAATTATTATAATGTCAATGACTAATTCATAAATAACCTATAAAATATTTTCAAAAAACGGAGGTAAAGAAATGCAGGATTCCTATATGTCCATCAAAGAATTTTCCCGGCTGACAGGCATCAACAGAGAGCTGCTGCGCTTTTATGACAACATTGGGCTTCTCACCCCAGAGTACCGGGGTGAGAACAGCTATCGCTATTATGGGTTTCGCCAAATTGAACTGGCCAACCTCATTAGCGGTCTGCGGAGTATCGACGTAGGACTGGAGGATATCAAAAGCTACCTTGGTGAGCGGTCACCCGAGCGGATGATAAAATTTTTCCAGGAGAAGGATGCCAGCATTGACCAGGAAATAAAACGCCTGCAGTCAATTCGGGCGCTTATGCGTCTGCGACGTTCTATGGCAGAGGAAGCGCTGACCTGTGAGGAGGATTGGGTCATGTTGGTGGAGCGGGAACGGGAACCTATCTTTCTCTGCCCTATTCTCACGGACGGAACCATATATACGGAAGGTATTTATGGGGATAATATGATCTCGGCCTTTACCTATGCTAAGAATCACGGCATAAACATCAACTTTCCCGTGGGCACAGTGGTGCCCCGTCGGTGTTTGGCGTCAGGCCCTTGGCCCAATCCGTCCCGATGCTACTTTAAGGTCAGTAAAAATCACAATGCATGGAAACGTGAGGGAACCTACGCGATACTTTACCGCCGGTACCCTGAAGTCATGAGCGAAACCTTTTACCACCCGCTGCTTGCGTTTCTTAAAGAGCATGGCCTCCAGATAGATGGAGATGCTTACGAGGAATATCCGCTGGATGAGCTGACCACAGGCAGTCGGGAGCAATGTCTGATCAAAATTGAAGTGAAAATAAACATCTGATCGACAGGAAATCCATCCTATTTCTATCAATCTTCTTGACATGAATCCTATTTCGGACTATACTGTAAGTGTCCGAAATAGGACTCTAAAAACGAGGAGGTATTTTTATGCAGGCGTTTCCGAACATAATTGCTGGAAGTCTGGGAAAGGGGTATCATTCACATGGAGCATCAAATGAAAAAAACACTATACTATATCGCTTTTGGAGTGCTTTTATATGCTGCTGTCATGAATTGGCAGGCAGTTTGGGCTTTTTTTGTAAAAATAGTCAGTCTTATTTTCCCGATCCTGTTGGGAATGGTACTTGCCTTTGTACTAAGCGTACCTATGAAAGGATTTGAAAATCTTTTTATCCAAGTATTTTCAAAAGCAAAGAAAAAGCCAAACAGCAATCTCCTGAGTGTACTCAGCCTGGTTTTAACGTTAGTTTGTATCATATTGGTCATTTCCCTTGCGGCAACGATGGTGGTTCCCGAACTGGTGAAGTCTGTGCAAAGCATTTGGCCTCTGATCCAGGAAAGACTGCCGGAATGGATGTCCTACCTTAAGGAGCACTCCGTGGATCTTACCGCATTTTCGGAATGGGTCGCGGGCTTTGATTTGGAACAGCTCTCCAACAGTGCCAGTGCACTGTTTGGTTCTGCGGTAAATCTTGTATCTGCTACTGCTTCCGGGATAGCGAATGCCGTATTTGCTACAATCATTTCGGTCTACATTCTGCTGAGTAAGCAGGTTCTGGCAGGACAGGTAAAAAAATTGATGACAGCCAATCTGCCAAATCAGATTGCATATAAATTTTTTCGTATCGGGGCGCTGGTCCGAGACACCTTCACGAAATTTTTATCCGGGCAGTGCGTGGAAGCAATCCTGCTGGGCTGCCTGATTTTTATGGCTTACAGTGTGCTCCATCTGCCCTATGCCGGCCTGATTGCCTTTTTAACCGGCTTATCCGCTTTTGTCCCTATTGTGGGTGCCTTTTCCGCTGGTTTTATCGGTGCGTTTTTAACACTGCTTGTAGCACCATCTAAGGTATTACTCGGCATTCTTACACATTTTGTCATACAATTTATAGAAAACCAGTTTTTCTATCCCCACGTAGTGGGTACCTCTGTAGGGCTTTCCCCTCTGTGGACGCTGATCGGAGCCCTCATTGGGGGAAAACTGTTTGGCCTGCCGGGCATTATATTCTTTATCCCACTGGTGGCAGTGCTTTATCAATTGATCCGTGATAATACTAACAAGAAGCTGATGAACAAGGGTCGTCTTAAAAGCGAGATATAGAGCATTCATATATACAATCGGTTCCCCATATAAGAAATAAGCAAGGCAATCACCAGGTATCCTTGCGCCAGTCTGCGATTTTGGCAGTCTGTGTATATTCTTTTGCTGCTATAAAACCGAAAGGCTGAATAATAACATATGCTGTGTATATTTTGCCTGAAACGCTTGACATGTATCCGATTTCGGACTAAACTATAAATAACTTTATTTTCAGGAGGGGAAGCACAGATGCAGCAGGATAGCAAGAAATTATTTGAAATATTCAATCAACAGTTTAAAGAATTGAATGCAATCTATCACCGGGTGGCCAGCCAGCATGATATTTCGGATAACGAATTTTGGGTATGGTACGCACTTTTTGCTCTGGAGGGAGAACCGTCGCAGCAGAGCATTTGTGAAATGTGGTCGCTTCCAAAACAGACGGTTAATTCCGTGGTGTCCGGAATGATCAAAAAGGGGCATGTGTATCTGGAAACAATACCGGGTACACGTAATAAAAAGGTCATCCGCCTGACGGAATCCGGACAAAAATTCGGAGAGAATGTCATTTTAAAAGTCTATGATGCGGAACAGCAGGCCATTGACAAAATATCTCCCCAGCAGCTTCAGCTTTGTACAGACCTTCTGGCAAAATACATTTCTTTATTAGACGAGGAGATCTAGCAAATGAATGAACAAATCAATACTCAAAAGAGAAATCAAATATTGACTATTCCCAATCTGCTTTCTTTTTTCCGTCTCTGTCTTATACCACTCTTTGTGTGGCTGTATTGTGTAAAGCAGGCTTACATCTGGACAGGAACGGTATTGCTTCTATCAGGTGTGACAGACCTTGCAGACGGGTATATTGCAAGGAAATTTCATGCAGTCAGTGACTTGGGAAAAGTTCTGGATCCTGTGGCAGATAAACTGACACAGGCAGCTATGCTTATCTGTCTGCTTTCCCATTTTCCGCTGATGTGGATTCCACTCCTGCTAATGGTTTTGAAAGAGCTGTTTATGGCACTTACCGGCCTGTTAGTCATACGAAAAACAGGAGAAGTATTTGGAGCTAACTGGCACGGGAAGGCCGCAACCTGTCTGCTGTATGCCATGATGATACTTCATGTCTTCTGGGCCAATATCCCAGATGGAATCTCTATGTTTTTCATTATTACCTGTACTCTGATGATGAGTGTTTCTCTCATCCTCTATGGGATACGAAACCTACAGGCCCTGGGCAATGGGTGTAAAGAAGAAAGGCAGTGAACCATTCCTTTTTATTGAGCCCTTTTTATTGAGCCGCAGTACCATCTTTTGGTATGCGGCTCTTTTTTTGTACTGTCACCACTTGACAAGTATCCGATTTCGGACTATAATACAATAGTCCGAAATCGGATACTTTTATTTTAAACAGGTCCCATGCGACACTGCACAGTGAATCAGAACCGCCGGCCGATGTAACTGAAAACTGTAAGTCCTGTTATTTTAGAATGGAGGAATCAGCTTGATCAAAATACTGAAAAATTTAACCAAAAAAGAATGGGGTTTTACCGCCATATGCCTGGGACTCATCATCATACAGGTATGGCTTGATTTGACCCTGCCGGAATACATGGGTGATATCACAGAGCTTGTCCAGACACCCGGCAGCGAAATGAATGAAATCTTAGCCGCCGGGGGCAGAATGCTGCTGCTGGCCTCCGGTAGCCTTGCGGTTTCTGTTGTCATCGCCGGGCTTGCCGCCCGGATTTCTACCAACCTGGCTTCCCGCCTGAGGACCAATTTATTTAAAAAAGTCCAATCGTTCACCATGCAGGAAATTAACAACTTTTCCATACCCAGCCTTATTACCAGAACTACCAACGATATCACGCAGGTTCAGATGCTTGTGGTGATTGGTCTGCAAATTCTGATTAAATCTCCCATATTGGCTGTGTGGGCCATTGTAAAGATTTTAGACAAAGGATGGCAGTGGTCCCTGGCTACCGGCATTGCCGTTATTGCGCTGCTGGTGGTATCGATAGTCATGATTGCTCTGGCAATTCCCAAATTCAAACAGCTCCAGCAGCAAACCGATGATCTGAGCCGTGTCTCCAGGGAAAATCTCACCGGGCTCCGGGTTGTCCGCGCCTACAACGCAGAGGGATATCAGGAGAATAAGTTTGCAAAGGCCAATGACGCCTTCACAAACACCAACTTGTTTTCCTACCGCCTGATGGCAGCGCTTATGCCCTCAGTGGAGCTTATTATGAATGGTCTGACCTTATCTGTATACTGGATTGGCGCTGTGTTAATTTCGTCGGCAGCGGTAATGGAACGTTTGCCCATCTTCTCAGATATGATGGTGTTTTCCTCCTATGCTATTCAATTGCTCATGGCATTCATGATGCTGGTAATGGTTTTAATCCTGATTCCCCGTGCCAGTGTATCTGCAAACCGTATCTGCGAAGTCCTTGAGACAGACCCTGCCCTTCGGGACGGAACTATTAACGAGCTGCATACCGCCGAACCCGGCCGGGTGGAATTTAAACATGTAAGTTTCCGCTATCCGGATGCAGAGGACTATGTACTTCAGGATATCAGCTTCCAGGCAAATAAAGGGGAGACGGTTGCCTTTATCGGTGCCACAGGCTGCGGAAAAAGTACCGTCATCAACCTGATACCGAGATTTTATGACGCCACGGAAGGCGGGGTTTATGTAGACGGCATCAATGTGAAGGATTTTACTCAGGCGGCTTTGCGAAATAAGATTGGCTATGTTTCCCAGAAAGCCGTTCTTTTCAAAGGGGATGTGGCTTCCAACGTGTCTTTTGGCTCCAATGGAACCGATGGTGTCAGCAAGGAGGCGGTTGTTTCTGCCATCACCACTGCCCAAAGCAGGGATTTTGTGGAAAACATGGATGATTCTTACCAAAGCTATATTGCCCCCGGCGGCACCAACCTCTCCGGCGGTCAAAAACAGCGTCTTTCCATTGCTAGAGCCATCGCAAGAGACCCGGAAATCCTGATTTTTGACGACAGTTTTTCTGCCCTTGATTATAAAACCGATAAGATCCTGCGAAGAGAACTGCGCCTCAGGGCAGCGGACGCCACCATTATTATTGTTGCGCAACGAATTGGAACCATCAAAGATGCCGACAGGATCATCGTTCTGGAAGAAGGCAGAATTGCCGGTATGGGAACCCACCGGGAATTGATGAAATCCTGTGATTTGTATAAGGAAATTGCCCATTCCCAGCTTTCAAAGGAGGAATTAGAGAATGAATAATGATAAAATTACGGAAAACCAGGCTGCACCGGAGATGGACGTCTCTGATTTTTCCGGTTTGGGAGGAACCGTCCAAAAGGCAAAGGATACCAAAAAAACAGTAAAGGCCCTGCTCTCCTATTCCAAAAAGTATATCGCCATCATCATTATGGCAGTGACCGCTGCGATTGCAGGAACGGTCATCGCTCTGGTCAGTCCTGAAAAGCTCAAGGATATGACCAATCTCATAACCGATGGCATCATGACAAGCCTTGATATGTCCGACATTGCCAAAATCGGGATTCTTCTGGTTGTGCTTTATCTGTTGAGTACAATCTTAAACACCATACAAGGATGGATCATGGCAACAGTCACCCAGAGGATTTCCCAGAAAATGAGAACCGATATCAGCCAGAAAATCAACCGTCTGCCCATGTGGTTTTACCATAAAAACACCACCGGGGATATCCTTTCCCGTATCACCAATGATGTGGACTCTCTGGGACAGAACCTGAATAACAGTCTGACTACCCTTGTGTCATCTGCCACTATGCTGGCCGGTTCCCTGATTATGATGTTCAAAACCAACTGGATTATGACTGTCACAGCCATTGCTTCAGTCATTCTTGGCTTTTTAGTAATGATGCTCATCATGAGTAAGTCCCAGAAGCATTTTGACAACCAGCAGAAATATCTTGGAAAAATTAATGGCCACATCGAAGAAACCTACACCGGACATACCATTGTGAAAGCCTATAATGCTGAACAGCAGATGTATGAGCCATTCAAAAGTATTAATAAAAAACTGAACAAGAGCACCTATATGGCTCAATTTCTCTCCGGGCTGATGATGCCCGTCATGACCTTTGTAGATAACCTGGGCTATGTGGCAGTTATTGTGGTAGGCGCCGCTTTGGCGCTGAAAGGCCATATCTCCTTTGGAGTAATCGTGGCGTTTTTGGTGTATGTGCGTTATTTTACCCAGCCACTCACACAGATTGCCCAGCTGGCACAGGGGCTGCAGATGGCGGTTGCCGCCGGTGAACGTGTCTTTGAGTTTCTGGATGCAGAAGAAATGGCAGACGAAAGTCATAAGAAGATAAAGCCTCAGACCGTTACCGGACATGTGGAGTTCAGGAACGTAAAATTTGGTTATGAGGGCACAGATAAGATTATCATCCATAATTTTTCTGCCGAAGCCAGGCCAGGTCAAAAAATTGCCATTGTAGGTCCCACCGGTGCCGGAAAAACAACCCTGGTCAATCTGCTGATGCGTTTCAACGAAATAAACAGTGGGGATATCCTGATTGACGGCATTCCAATCCGCCAGATGACAAGGGAGCAGGTCCATTCTCTCTTCTGCATGGTATTGCAGGATACCTGGCTTTTTGAAGGAACCATCCGGGAAAACATTGTGTATAACAAGGAGAACGTGACCGTTGAAATGCTCAAACAGGCATGTAAGGCGGTAGGGCTTCACCACTTCATCCGGACCCTTCCAAAAGGATATGACACGGTGATTAATGATAAGATTAGCCTTTCCGCAGGCCAGCGTCAGCAGATTACCATTGCCCGTGCCATGATTGATAATGCCCCCATGCTGATCCTGGATGAAGCCACAAGCTCCATTGATACCAGAACAGAAGCGCTGATTCAAAACGCCATGGATAAGCTGATGCAGGGACGTACCTCTTTTGTCATCGCCCACCGGCTGTCCACCATCAAAAATGCAGATATTATCTTAGTGTTAAAAGACGGCGATATTATTGAAAGCGGCAGTCATACGGAACTGATGGAAAAAGGCGGGTTTTATGCGGAACTTTACAACAGCCAGTTTGAGGTTGCTTAAACCAGTAACCGGATATATTCAGAAAGGATGATGAAAATAAGAATTGCCTTATTCAGCGAAACGTACCTCCTTCAGATCAACGGTGTGGCAACTCAAGTTAAAACATTAAAGGAGGGAATGGACAGGCATTCTCTCCTGATTTCGCACAATGCCGCCAAAAAGAGGCTCATTTGAAACTTCTCCTTATCGGGGACGGCCCCGCCCTATCCGAACTGAAGGAGCTGACCCGACGGCTGAGAATGTAGACAGTGCTGATGTCCGTGGGACTGCCGGTTTTACAGAGGCTGGATAAAGCGAATCCCGGACAGGTGACAGAAGGGGTAAACGGCTATGTATTTCGCACTGCAGAAGAATTTTCTGCTATCCTTCTGCGTTTCCGAAGCAGCTGTCAGGCAGTCAGGCCCGTATGCACGCCTCAACTGCTGATTCCGTCAAAAAGCTGCATCCCACCGGATTGGCAAGACAAATGGAAGCAATACCCAATGAAGGGATGCAGAAACTTTATCCCAGCATGAGGCATTGACCCTACAAAATGGCGGAACAAAGGAGGAATTACAGGTGAATCAGGAAATCAAGAGAACTCTTGAAATAATGAACCAACGAGTAAAAGAAATGACAGCCATCTATCACCATGCCGTCAGCCAATATGGGATATCTGATAACGAGTTTTGGGTATGGTACGCTCTTTAGCAGAATCAGAACCCTCTCAGCAAAGTATTTGTGAAATGTGGTCCCTTTCCAAACAGACAGTCAACTCCATTATTTACAGTATGAAACGAAAGGGCCTGGTTTACTTGGAACGTATTCCCCATACCAGAAATAAGAAGATCATCCGTCTAACACAAACCGGAAGGAAATATGGAAACATCATCACCAAGCATGTCTATGCTGCTGAGCAGCATGCAGTTGATAAATTGACTCTGTTGGAGCTGCAGAACTATATCGAACTGCTGGCAAAATATATTACTTATTTAAGAGAAGGGTTTGATAAGGTGGATGTTACTTTCCCCACAGACATGCATATAAACGCTGACTGTGATCCTTGAATATTTAAGGAGGATTTTTCATGCCAAACGATAACATCAATCTATTGGTTACATTTGACGAAAACTACATGGAACCTTTTTGGACCATGCTCAAATCTGTTTCTATCAACAATCCCGGAGAACATTTTCGGATATATCTGCTGCACAATTCTATCCCACAGGAAAAACTCCAGTGGTTGATTGAAAAGTGCACCTCGATGAGCATCCATCTGACTCCATTACGGATAAACCGGAGTTTTTTCCAGACTGCTCCCCTAACTGACCGCTATCCTCAGGAAATGTATTATCGTCTGCTGGCCCCTTGTCTTTTGCCTTATGAACTGGAAAGGATCATTTATCTCGACCCGGATATTTTGATTATAAATCCACTCCGTCCATTGTGGGAAATGGATTTGGAAGGCAATGCTTTTGCCGCTGCATCCCATATGGGAGTGATGAATTTTTTGAATGGAATCAACAGAGTGAGATTAGATACCGGACACGACTATTATAACACTGGTGTGATACTGATAGATTTAAATAAAGCCCGGTTATTGGTCAAGCCGGATGATATTTTTAGCAGTGTACGTAAGCATGCCGCGGAACTTCTGCTTCCTAACCAGGATGTGTTCAACTACCTGTATGGGACTCAAACTCTGCCGCTGAAAGATGAAATCTGGAATTATGATACAAGATTTTTCTCCGGCTATATGTTTCGGAGCAAGGGGAATTACACAATGACATGGATTATGCAGAACACGGTTGTTCTACATTTCTGCGGAAAGAAAAAGCCCTAGTCTGACGATTATATAAAACAGTTTGATGCCTTATATAAACATTATATGTGGCTGGCAAACCAATAGACCTTTGGTATTTGTCTGAAAAACAGCGGATTTGCATAGCGCCAGGCGGATGGCAGGTAATATGTCAGATAGAGTGACAGGAGGGGAATTAACATCTAAGGAACAGAGAGACTTCGGCAAAAAAACAGATGCATGCTCCCTCCTTCTATTCCCCTTGTCCTATATCACCTACTGCACACTATGGCAAATTTACAGCACATTTGTGCCTGCAAGGAAAAGCCCGGCTAAAAAGGTTTCAGGCGATATAGTCAGACTGCCGGACGGACGTATTGCCGATTCTGTTTGGAGCATCTCTCTAATCATGACTGCCGCCTGTTTTGTACGTGACTGTTTACTGACCATTGTTTGGGCACTTTCGAGTACGGCATCCAATAGATTTGGTTCAGCCATATTGGGCACATTGGGAAGGGGTACTTGGGCAACACACTGGCGCAGCCGTTTCTGCCATACCTCATATGTGTAAAGGACCGTACAATTCATTCCAAATATCTCACCTGCTAATTCAGCACTGACAAGCACTGCTGCATAATCATGGTTTTTCTGCTCCCCTCGTTCCTCAATTATTTTATACAGACTTTTTAGAAACAATTGGTCAAACATACCTCCTCCGCTTTTGCACAGAAAGTCTTCCAAAGGCAGACACCCGGAAAATTGCGGCAGGATTTTCTCACAAAAACCAGGGAAAAATGTGTACGCATATCCCTCATATGCACCGTAAGCTTTTAGTGTGTCCAGATAGCCAAGCCGGATATTCCGTTGAATAGTGTTGTGATCAAATACCAGCGTTGGACCAAGGTTCCAATAGCTCTTAATATAAATAGAACGTTTTGCAAGTTTAAGTGTCTCTTTATTTACCACACCAAACGCGTCCAGATCCACTGCTATGACATCTGTTGCGCCTTTTTTAAGTGCCATTTTAACAGGCAGATTGTCGTGATATGCACCATCCACAAAACGCACATCATTAATAGAATGAGGCTTAAATGCCGGATAAATAGAAGCACTGGCCAAAATATAGTCAATCATTTTACCCTGTGGGATATCGACAATAAACAATTCATGGGGTATTTTAGAATCCATTTCTATCGTAACCAATCCATAAGTTACAGAAGAAGCTCTTACCTTCTGTTCATCAAGAAAAAACGCAAGTGTTTCCTTCAGGGAGTTCACTCCGGTTCCCCCGTTTTTTAAAAAATTAACAAAAAAATTTTGGTAAGTTTCCCATATTTTCCGTTCCAAAGGGGCATCCTCATTGATAGGGACATCAATCACTTTACTGGTTTCAATGTTGTTCCACATCCGCACTGCCATATCATAGTCGCCTTGGGCAATTGCGGCACCATTGATCGCCCCGATAGATGTGCCGGTTACTATATGAATATCGATATCCATCTCCCGGAGTGCCTGCCAGACACCTATTTCATAAGCCCCGCGGGAACCGCCGCCTCCCAAAACTAAAGCTGTCTTGAAATCATCCATAGCATTACTATTCGTCAAGATACCCGCCTCCTTTCGTCTTGATCCATAACATAAATGAACTCTCTTCTTATTCTGACGAAAGACGCTCTAATCCCTGGCCAATTGCCCGCACCCGGCATAATAACGTCTCCCACTCCTCATCTGTGTTATCTGTCACAAGTCCGTACAGAACTATATTCAGAATAAGCTTCATTCCTGTTTCAAGTTTTTCCTGTTCTAATGCACCATACCTCCCAGGATCAAGCATTTCGTAACAAGTTTCCATGAACTCCGTAATTTTTCCTGTCTCATAGTATCTTTTAGCTGCATAAACAGCAAGTTTTCGATAGTACGTTTCATAAATAAATCCCTCACATATTGAAGCGTACAACTCCCATTTTCCGTTTTTTTTTCATTTCACAGATATTTCTGATACATGCCTCCTGAAAATCCCCATCTTCCGCCTGTAGACAATGCAAAAATTCGGTCTGGACACTATCGAACAAATAATATAGCAGACAGCATAAAAGGTCACGTCTATCGTGGAAGTACAAATCAAAGTCTGATTCAGAAATTTGCATCCTGGCAGCAATCTTGCTGTTCTGCAGATGATGGCATGAACTATCTGCAATCGCTATACATGCTGCTTTCAGGATTGCATTCCTCTTATGAAGCTTCAACCGGATAAAATTTTCTGTAGGCAAATGTATCCCTCCTTAAAATGACTCTTTTAACAAAAAAGCCGAAACTCACGATTTTCGTGTGTTATCGGCTCTGCGTCTTTGCGTCTGGCTCTCTGATAATGGCAATACAAAAATGTTTCACATCAATTATGGCTTCTCGTCTGCATTTTGGGCAAAACAAAGGGAAGTTTTTGAGAACAGTATCTTCATATATTTTCAACCGTGTTTTGCTCTTACAAAACGGGCACAATATCCATTCTTCCTTCATTCCGTCCCACTCCTTTTGTTATCAAAAAGTCCGTTAAATTCTTTCAGTAAAAACAAATGATGCAGCTGTGATAATGAAAAAAAATGGTTGCGTTCCTCCTCTGTCAACCTGGAAAAGGCATTTATTTCTCCATTTAGGACAGGTGCAATTTCTTTTTGACAGAAAGCAGTCCCCTTCTCTGTCAGGTATATCACTTTACTATTATGTGCAGCTGGCATTTGTCCAAAATGTACATATCCCTTTTTTATAAGTCCGGTTATAGCAAAGCTGATTGTCTGCTTTGGAATGGACCACAGGTCAGACAAATCGTTTTGTGTAAAAACCCTATCCGAACAACAAAAATAATATAGCACACGGAATTCAATATCAGAAATACCAAGCTGAACAGCAATCAAACGGTATAATTCGTCCTTCTGTTTTGCATTACGGTTTAGTATCGAAAACTGCTCCTTTATATTGTTTTTCATTTTTCCTCACTTCCCAACATTAGTCCGTATTCGGACTTATAATTATAATACGTCTGTACTTAGTTGTTTGTCAAGTAACTTTAACTACTTTTTACTTTCAATAAATACTTCATCCACATTTCTGCGAAAGGATACTACATATTTTGAAAAAATCGAAATAAATTGTTTTTGTTCCTCTATACTAAGCATCAAAAAAGCCTTATCTTCAGCCATAACCATAGGGATGACTTTCTCCCTGAGAAAATCTATTCCACGTTCTGTCAGAAAAATATGCTTATCACGCCCTTTTCCTTGTTTCAAATAAAGATATCCATCCGTTTTCAATCTCTGTATGGTTGAGTTGATCGTTTGCTTATTTGTATAAGACTGTTTACAGATATCCCGCTGCAGGCAGCCATCCCCCATTTTAAATATTCCATAAAAGATGATAAATGCACTATCTGATATCCCTATATTCAATGCAATATCATGATACAAGTCATTCAATTCCCTGTAAACAGAATTAAATTCCAATACCAAATCTTTCTCTCCCATCTCACTTTACCTCCCTATATAGTCAAGTGTTTTTTCCTTATTTTTCAAGGAATTTTTAGTTACATATCTCAGATGAATGAGCCGTGAAGATGGGTATTTCTGTGTATCTGGTACGAAAATAGCTGATTTTGGGCATAACGTCTCATTATTCCGCTTTATATGGCCTTGTGTATGCCCCTCCATCTATGGCAACTTACCTCCCGTGTCTACCAGGATCATCCCACCTGTCG